>ERZ1106983.23-NODE-23-length-191392-cov-4.290341_pt1 | contig 191392 bp, 165 predicted proteins | sample MGYA00403693_ERZ1106983 | MGnify/ENA primary metagenome ERZ1106983 (study PRJEB35170, sample SAMEA104062420) | human gut metagenome | biome: human gut; feature: human-associated habitat; material: faeces | place: Denmark | collected 2012-07-13 ...
CTTTACACAGAAAGATTAGCGACTATCGAAACTATCATCAAAAGCAAAAAATATGAAGACGCTTTAGCTATTGCCAATTTTAAAGGAAAACTTACAAAGTACATTGCTAAAAATACAATTGTTGATAATTATCCGGATCGTATTTTGAAGCTTATCAGAAGCAATGATGAATTAAAGGAGCTAATAAAAAAGAAATATTTATCACCAATATCTCAGTAACATTATTTTTCGAATGTTGATATAATTTGATGAACAGCCGCTTATCTTCCTAAAATTTTTACCATTTACAATAACCGCAGTGCTACCCCAGTTGCACTTGAAGCCCGAAAGTCTTGTCCATCAAGACTCTCCGGGCTTCGCTTACATTAGCGGCGGCGGGACACATAGGACCGGGAAATCCCGAAGGAGGCGGCAATTTCCCTCTGGGTCAGGGGGATGGTGCCGCCCAGCCCGTACCGCAGGCGAATGATCTCCGCCTCCCGGGTGGTCAGACGCTCCCGGATGATCTGGTGGAGCCGGAGCGCGCTGTCCCGGTCGTGGATATCGTCCAGCATGGTGTCATCCACGCCCACCACATCCATCAGCTGGAGGGCATTGCCCTCCTTGTCTGTCTCAATGGAATCCGACAGAGAGACTTCTCCCTGGAGCTTTTTCTGGCTGCGGAAGTACATGAGAATTTCGTTTTCAATACAGCGTGAAGCGTAAGTTGCAAGTTTTATATTCTTGTTTGGGTCAAAAGTTTTTACCGCTTTCATAAGGCCTATTGTGCCGATTGAAACAAGGTCTTCCGTTGCTGTCTGACAGCCGTCAAACTTTTTCGCTATATAGACCACGAGACGCAGGTTGTGAGTTATAAGTAAATCTCGGTGCCTGTCGTCGCCGCGTCTCAGTTCATCCATAACGGTTTCCTCCTCTTCTTTAGTCAGCGGAGGAGGCAGGGTTTCAGGTCCGTTGATATAATGGCATTCCCTTTTCAGCAGACGGTTGAGCAGTTTTTTTAAAAATTTTATCATATGTATTCTCCTAACTGATTATTTTCGGATTGAGTATTGCGGAATAATCCTCGTTTTTTATTCGGTCTGAAAGTGCAATATATACATTCTCTATCTCTATCTGATTGCCTGACGAAGCTACAACCACTTTTTCCGGCTTAAAGGCGGTGAGCATCCCCTCACCTCCCACGGTTTCATACGGTATTACACGCTGTGTCTCCGTGTCCGGGAATAGAGATTTTTTTGCAATTATCACCGGGTATGCGGAAAAAGGCTCAACCAGATTATTTCCGCTGTCCGCAAAGGCGTAAAGGTGAACGCGTTTACCGTGCGTTTCTACCGTTACGTCATATATTTCTTTTTTGTCAGCTCGCCTGTCGTGCAATCTTATTATTACAACAGCGATGAGATAAGCCGCTAGAGCGATAAGCAGCAGTGCTCTTGCGCTTATATCAAAATACACAGTGCTGTTTTTTATCACAACGCTGTCGGGTTTAAGCAGCATCCAGCCTCCGGCGATTATTCCGAGAAAGACAAAATTAGAAAACAGAAACATTAAAAAGCTCTGCAAATACTTTTTAAGATTGCAAAAGCCGAATGCTATCAGCACCAGGACAAGAGCCGCCGCGGCCTTTGTCAGCCAGAGTACCGCCGACGGCAAACGCGGAGCAAGAATTATCAGCGCATACGCTCCCCCTAAGGCGGAAGCGGCGGTGAGCCTAAAAGGTTTTTCCTTCTGCTTAGTCAGCTTTGCTGTAAGAAGGAGCAGAAGAAAAGTTATAAAGAAGTTCACGACGAATAACACGTCAACATAAATAACCCTGATAAGCATCACCTCTTTAATGCAATTATACATATAAAGGAGAATACATTTTGTCAAATCAGCGCAGGAAACACTTGTTGAAAATTGTTTTATTTTCCTATTAGTTCAAATGTTTTTTCATAATCAAACAAACAGTAACACCATTTTTAACTTTACAGCAAATCGTGTGTAATTTTATTTCTAACCCAAAGCATTCAAAAAGCGGCTGTTGAAAAAACAACAGCCGCTTTCAAAGCATTTATTTAGATTTGGCGAAAACAATAAGAGCAGACGCTATTCCCAACAGTGCTAAAGGTAAATACCTAAATAAAAATATACTGAACGTCAAGATTCCCTCGCTTTTATAAAACAGAAAGAAATCCGAATATACAAAATCATTGAGCAAATTATAGAGCAATAAAGCCAGTATTGCCATTGTAGAAGATTTCGATACTGCAATAACAATCATCGCAATCCCGTAATAAAACAACGTTATGCAAAGTATTTTTACAGCCATTCCAGCAAAATCCTCAATACAGTAGAACTGCAAAAAAGTGACTGCTACAGTATCAATCATAAGAAGTATAAAACACAAAGAAGAAGTAAAAAATCTTTTTCTTCTTTTGTAAAAGAAGAATACTTCTTTTGTTTTTTCCGAAAAGAACAACTCCGTTACAAATACACTTGTCCAAACAGTAAAAACAGGCAAAAGAATATACAATATATTTACAATATCGGGCTCAGCATCTTTTCCCAGAAATTTATACAGCATAAAATCAACTGCAGGAACAATGATATTTATAACAATTAACGGCACTATCCATAATTTACCTATTGATTTAAGAAAATAGTAGAAGTTGCTTAAAAAAGGTTTTCTATAAAGCATATGTATCCATCCTCTACGGTAGGTTCGACTTTAACAGCATCAATACTGTTTTTACAAATTACCTTTTCATATTCTTTACCTTCAATAGTAATTGTTCCCATTGAGTAAAACTCGCAGTTTATTTCACCGGTATCTTCAACAGCAAACACCTTTTCACGAGCAACGTCAGCCAGTTTTTGACATGAATCGAATTGGGTAATCTTACCGTTAGTTAACACAAGAATTTTATCACACAAAGATTCGATATCAGTTATAATATGCGTTGACAAAACAACACATCTGTCTTTTTTTATTTTTTTAATAACGTTTTTAAAGTTTAATCTTTCTTCAGGATCAAGGCCGGCAGTAGGTTCATCCAGCAAAACAATCTCCGGATTTCCCACAAGCGCCTGCGCAATTCCCAGTCTGCGCTTCATACCTCCTGACAGACTCTTTACGATATTATCCTTGTAATGTGACAAATTAAGAATTTTCAGTAAATCATTTTTTTCTTCTTCCGTGATTTTATATTCTTTTAAATTTGCAAAGAATTGCAGAACCTCATAAGGTGTTAGTTCATTGAAAACATCAAAATTTTGCGGAAGATATCCTATATAGTCTAAATAATCTTCAGTCTCATTATTATTACTGTCAACATATGTAATATTTCCGCTGTTGAGCTTTTCAACTTTTGTAATACACCTAAGCAAAGTAGTTTTTCCGCTGCCGTTTCGCCCCAGCAGTCCATATGTATATTTATCAAACTCAATGTTGATGTTTTCGGCAATCAATGCCGATTTAAATCTTTTATTTATATTCTCAAGTTTAAGCATACTTCTCTCCCAATTCTGTCAAAAGTTCCAATGGGCTTCGGTTGTCATTGCTGTCAATTAAATATTCACAAATATCGTTTGCCGCTTCTTCTCTGTGTTTAGAACTGAATAAACTTTTAAGCAACGGAATTGCCTTCTTCATTTCGTCTGAAGCGTCATTTTCCAATTCATGCAGATACTGAGCGTCCGTATTTTTGTCATAATAAGCGCTCACATAGGAATAAAAATCTTTTTTGCTAATGTCAATTTTGGCTTCAAACGCAAGTTGGTCAATATCAAACGATGTATTTGTCAGCAAGTAATCGTCGTATATCCTTACTCCCTCATATTGCGTAAAATTATTACGAGGTATAATGAAAATATTTTTTATTTGCTTGTTTTCTTTGATGAAGTCGCCAAAATATTTTTCCATTTTTTTTGATGTAAATTCTGAAGACATGTAGGGATAAATTATTGTAGTTCCGTCAATTTTTGTCGTTTCAAGAAATCCGCTTATCAGAGTCAGCGATTTTGCATTACCGGAAAACTTATTTTTGCCGATTTCATTTAAATTGCAATACACTGTTTTCGGATAATCAAACTCAACATTAAACTCCGTATCATACTTCAGCGAATTGTCAATAAAACCATAATAATCATAAAATGTTTCATGAAATCCCGGAATTGGATAATAGGCAAAATTAGATAGCAAGAGTATGCCAACATAACTGCTGTAATACTGCGCTGAACCACCGTAATATTTTATGTTCAGATACTCTGTCTCGCCGTTGCTTTTTACAGTCAAATAATCATGATTTTGAGCAAATTCAAGTGAATTTCCGTTTTGATCTGATACCTTGGATACCTTATAGTTATGGTAAAGCGTAAATTTATATTCTTTTAGATTTTTATTATCCACATATATTTGGGCGTCCGCTTTAAGATTAAGAAAAGCAGAAAATTTTAAATCATATTTTTTTACTTTGAAGTCGGCGTCTTCCTCTTTTTGACAACCTTCATAATAATAGTAATACAAGTCGTCACTCGCATTTCCTGAAGAACTTAAATCCATTTTAGGATAGGAAACAGGAATAAAATAAGCAAATAGTAAGCAGAAGCAAAGGATAAAACAACCTGCGCTCTTGTATATTTTTTTATTTGATTTGTTATTTACAAGAATCATGACCCAAACAGAAAGCACGATAAAGAATAAAAGAAGTGCTATCTTGTTTATGTCAATCACAAATCCCGTCTGCTCATTTGGCGACCAGTCAATAGAATTAGGAATTATATAAAAGAATTCAAAAAATTTACTGAAATCCTTTCCGCAGAACTCAAATATATCTTTTGACGTTGTGTCGCGCATTCCTGTTTCTGACAAAGCAAAAACAGCCATCACCGCATATGCTATATATCGCTTCCTTATATTAGAAAGCAAAAGTCCTATAAAAACAGATGCCGATAAACAAAGAACATAAGAGAAAAGCAGCCTTGTGACAACATGAAACAATAGCAAAAAAGACAGCTGCGCAGTTATAATCAAAGTTGCAACGCATAATAAAATTGCTTCTAAAACAAGAAACAAAATATAGAAAAAGAATATTGACAACTCAGTCTTTTGAACAGAAATTATGTTATTTTTACAAACGGCAAAAGTTTCTTTATAAGAATTTATTTTTGTAAAGCGTTCATATGAAAAAAACATAAAAAGAACAGAGCCGAAATACAACGGAAATAAGAAATTAAGCAAAACTTCCAAAGGAATTGATACTCCGTCGATAATAATTGAAGTTGCAGTATACACTTCAAATATTGTAAATACCGCCGTAACAGCAATGACAAAATACTTTTGGAATTTATTTCTTTTTATTGTTTCTATCAAAAGTTTATAATTACTCATATTAGGTTCTCCATGGCTACAGCATCAGCACATAAGTGCTGATGCTGTAAAACAATTTATGCGTTTTTCATATAACCCCAAGCGTCGCAACCCTTTTGATTTGCGCCTTCAGGATTAAGTTTCAAAAACCATTCTCTAACCATTCTCTTTCATCATATATAAAGTGGTTGGCATTTTTCTTTCAACTAAATGATATTACAAATCGTGTGCTTTGTAAATCGTTTATACAAAACCACATATAAAATTCAACAAAAACGCATAGCTAAAGAAATAATAAACACCATAAACGCAAAAATGTCCATTCAAGCAAATTCTTGAATAGACATTTAAAATAATCATTTTGTTTTAAGCGCCTTCATAAGGTCGTCTTTTTTGTTTGGCAATCCTTCGTAAACTTTAGTCAGGAGCCACTCCTGGGCATCGCCAATCTCTTTGCCGCTGAAGCCTGCGCTCATAATATCCCTGCCGTTTACCGCAAGGTCGTTTACGCTTTGGGGAACGCCCCGTTCTATCATTGAGCGCAGCATTTCCTTTGTTTCGTGGAGTTCTTCGATCTCACTTTGGGTCATATCAAGATTATGGGAAGCAAGATCGGCGGTCTTAACGTCTATCAGGTCGAACGTTCTTTCTTTTCCGATACGGGACAGCCAGTAGCCGATACTAGGCTCGTTGGCATGGATATGGCGGTCATGTAGTTCTATAAGAAGCAATACCCTTTCCATTGTACTGCGGGAAACTTTAAGCCTTTTAAGCACCTTTTCCGCCAGTTCTTTGCTTATCTCAGGATGGCCGTAAAAATGGTCAACCATGTTGCAGTCGGTGGTTTTGCAAAACGGCTTTCCTATATCGTGGAGAAGCATTACAAGGCGGAGATCAACGTCTTTCGGTGCGAGTTCAACGGATTTGGCGATGTGGGTATAAACGTCGTAAATATGCCACGGATTGTACTGCACGCAGTCAAACGTATCTTTAAGGGGCTCAATAACAGTCCCAATTATTTCTTTATACTCATCCAGCGCTTCAAAAACGAAATCACCAAGCAACAGTTTTTTCAGTTCGCTGTATATTCTTTCACCTGATATCCTGCTTAAGTTTTCACGGTTTTCCAGCGCCGCTTCTTTAGTCTTTTCGTCCAACGTAAATCCGAGAACAGATGCAAAGCGAACGCCCCTAATAATGCGAAGCGCGTCCTCCTCAAACCTGCGGCAAGGGTCGCCCACTGCGCGGATTACTTTCCGTTTTATATCATCCTCTCCGCAATATGGGTCAACAATACCTTCCTCATGGTTATACGCAATAGCATTTATCGTAAAATCACGCCGTGCGAGATCTTCCCTTACGTCAGAAACAAAAGTAACGCTGTCGGGATGACGGCTGTCTGCGTAACCGCCCTCGGTCCTAAACGTCGTAATCTCAAATGTTTCGCCGTCAATAACGGCGGTAACAGTGCCGTGTTTCAAGCCGGTTTCAATATATTTTACCGAATTTTCCTTTAAAACTTCCTCACACTGCCGAGGAGTTGCAGAAGTGGTGATATCAATATCGTCGCACTCTTTACCCATAAGCATATCCCGCACGCATCCGCCTACAACATACGCTTTGTAGCCGGCTTTATTAAGCATGCTCAGCAGATTTTCTGCTTTTTCGCCGATAAAAATAATATCACCATCCTTTTTGGTAAATATATAAACATGGAATTTTTCAGTATTTATCTTTTTAATTTTCTTCTCGGCGGTTCCGCCTACTGCACAATTGAGATGATATACAGAGGCAGGACCCATTATTCGATGTTTTTCGCAGGCGGAATAATACTTGCCGCCTGCGTTTATTTCGAAAGGATACACCCCGATACGCCGCTTATATTAAAATGCCTTTTCGGCGCGGCGCTTATCACGGGGGTTGAGCTGATATTCGGTATTGTTTTTAACCTAATACTCCATATGCAGGTCTGGGATTACAGCAATGTGCCGCTGAATTTCATGGGGCAAATCTGTCTGCCTTTTACATTAATCTGGTTCATTTTCAGCTTCATCCTGTTCCGCTTTATCATTCCAAACAATCCTTACGCTTGACTTTTCACTGTAATTTATCAGTTCTTTTCTTGCCTGGGCAATTTCGTCAGCGTTGAGAAGCGGACGGTCTTCAGGATAATCCCAGCGGTCAAAAGGGTTTTCCTTTGTTATCTGCATTTCGCCTTTTTCGTTCAAAATCCAGGGGTAGACGAGTATTTTTCTTTTGTTTTTAACAAAACAGAGATTTCCCGTTCTTCCGGAAGAAATGTTTTTGAAAAACACAAGGCCTTTTGCCTGTTTCATTATTATCAGTATCTGCTGGTCAACAGGCAGTTTCTTAAGCTGGCTTCTGTTAAACAGAGGCAGTATTATTATACCCAGTATCAGCACAGCAAGAATGATAAGAATAATCTGCCAGGCTTCCATTACTCTTCAACCCCAATCGTAAGAATTTCAAAGGGAGTATATTCAACATTCTGAGTTTCTTCGATAACGTCTTCAAGCATGTTAAGAACTTTTACAGGCTTTTCAAAATGAAGCGTTCCGCGCTTGCCGTCCTGCTCAGACAGACGGATAACAGTCATACTGCCATCCTCGGATTTTTTCATCGCCTGAAGATAAAGAGGTTCAAAAGTGCTTCCTTTATATTCAACGTCCGCTTTAACCGGCTGAATATTATACTGGAGAGCTATATTATTGACCTTCGCATGAACAGCATCGTCTGCATGGGGCAAAATCATGTAACAAAAATCGTGTGTTCCCATATCTGATGTTACATCAGGTCTGATGGTGGAGCGGAGAAGAGAAAGACTCATTACGTTTTCGTCAAATCCAACGCCGTACTTTCCATCGTTTATAAGAGCAACGCCGCCGTCGGTCTCTGACAGGTCGCACCATTTATGGTGACAGCATTCAAAACGAGCCTGCTGCCACGATGTATTTCTGTGGGTATCGCGGGCAATAAATCCTGCCGATGTGTCACAAAGAGCCTGACGCGACAGCACGTTGCAGCCAAAGAGAGCCTTTGCGAGAACGTGTTTTTCATGCCAGTCAACAACGTTTTCAACTTCAATTCCTCTGCTGCGGCGGAATACTCTCAAGAGAACTGTCCAAACAGATTTTTCTGTTTTAAGCACTGCTTTAAATGTGGCTGATTCGCCGTCCTGTTCAACAAGCAACGCAGGTTCGGCAACAGTTAAAGGCAGTGTTTTTTCTTTGTAGTTCGGAAGAATGTCCCAAGCGTCATAGTTGCCGGGTCTGTCTTCGTAAAGAGTGAGTTTGTTAAATTCGCCGTCAGTCCATTCTCTGCTGAGTTCTCTGTCATAAAGAGAAGCAATGGAGCAGTCATCGTTAAGGTGCAGGCAGTAATACGGCGTTTCAATCTCATTTCCGTTTACGCTGAGCCATTCGCCGTCAAAAGCGCTTTTACGCAGAGAAGCACAGGAAAGCGGCTCCATAGAAGCCATTACCCAGTTTCCCTTTTTGCCCATGCGGGTTGAAGAGCCTTTCGCGTTCGGCACGAAAGTAAGGCGGTCGCGCTTAAAGTTCAGCGTATTGAAATAGTGTGAGCCTTTGCCGATAATTTTATCAAGTCCCTGCTCTATCTCTCGGTAGTCCGCCATAGCGTCCTCATAAACGGGATGAATATGGGAGCCGGGCAAAATATCATGGAACTGGTTAATAAGCAGTTTTTTATAAAGGCGTGTGATTTCCTCGCGGTGGTCCTCGCCGCGGAGAACAGACAGCATCTCAGCCGTTCTGAACTTGTTTTCAAGGCGGCGGTTAATGCGCTTAAGGTTGCTCTTTGTTGTAAATGTACCTCTGTGCATTTCAAGATAAAGTTCGCCGTCCCACTTTTCAAGATTGTCATTGTGGGCAAAGTTCTTTTCGAGAAATTCTTCAGCGCCCATATGAGTGCATTTAGGCATAACCGAAAGCTTGTCAAAGCGGTGCATCAGTTCTATCATTTCCTCGGTGCATCCTGAGCCGCCGTCGCCGTAGCCGAACATATTAAGCGTCTGTCCGCCGGTATCCTTGTCAAGATATGCCTCCCAGTTTTCCTGAATTTGAGAAGGCATATTCCATGTAATAAAATGAGTAGGCGGAACACAGGCAAGCACTTCACTGCCGTCAATACCGCGCCAAATAAAGTTATTATGGGGAAAACGGTTTGTATCGTTCCAAGTTGACATCTTGTTGCTTACAAAATAATCAACGCCTGATTTTTTAAGTATCTGGGGCAAAATCCAGCTGTTTCCGAAAACGTCCGGGAGCCATGCGTTATTAACCCTTTTTCCGAACATACGCTTATATGTCTGCTGGCCGTAGAGGCACTGTCTGATAAGGCTTTCCGCAGAGGGTACGTTACAGTCAGGTTCAACATACATAGCGCCAACCGGCTCAAACTGACCCGCCTTTACTTTTTCTTTCAGTTCCTCGAAAACATCGGGATAATATTTTTCCAGCGTTTCATAAACGTAAGGCTGGGTGTGGGTATACTTAAAGTCAGGATATCTGTCCATAAGACGGAGCTGAATAAGCACTGTACGCAGATTTTTCTGGACAGCGTGAATTCTTCTCCAGTAATATGCGATATCAAGATGACTGTGGGCAATCAGCGCAACGTCGCCGCTGCCCTTATATGTATCGTTAGCGTAAACAACTTCATCAATATATCGCTGAGCATCCTCAACGCCTGAAATTGAGCCGTCCTCATCGAAATCAATACAGTTCATGGCGTTGTTAAGTTCTCTGTTAAGGAAAGCTCTGTAATCTTCGCTGAACAGTTCACTGCCGGCAATATCAAGCAGAAGTTCAAAATCATATACAAGATCCTGAACAGCATGATTTACAGTGCAGAGATAAGCGCCTTCAAATATCTGGCGGCATCCTCTTACTGAGAGCGATTCGGGGTTGCGCTCATCGTCCGGCTTTGAGCGGTTGTAGCCCATCATCTCAAAATGGAGAGTTTTGCCGGTATCCACGTAAGGCGACAACAGCATACGCTCACGGTTTGGATCAACGCCGCCGATATATTTTCCGTTTACCTTAACGCATATTTCAGCCGCAGTTTTAAGAGAAAACCAAAGTTCCTGATTTTTCATGTCTTCGGGAACTTCAACGTCAGCTTCAATAAACGCAGTACCGTCAGGCGTAAAATACATATCGCCCTTTTTAAGCGGTCTCCAGCCGTCTTTATAATACTGGAATTCCATTTCTGCAACCTGGCGCGCGTCGCGTATCATAAGATTTTTTATTTCCCACTTTTTGTCGTAAATATGTCTTTTGAGCCAATCAAAACGAAGTGAGGTCCATTCCTCAGGACGCATGGAACGGCGTACTACTTTAATATGAGCCATTGTAAACCTCCTTAAACATCCTGAAAATAGGGTTTTTTGCGAACGGCGTTGACTTTAACACTGCGATTCAAATCAGCCTTTATCTGCTGTTCTATCCATTCTACACAACGGTGAAGTATAAGGCATTTTGAACATTCGCCCCTGAAAGTCACCGTAAGAACGCCGTCTTCAAATTTATCGAATTCAATCCAGCCGCCGTCGCCCTGAATTTTCGGGGACAAAACGGTTTCAACATATTTTTCTATCTGCATATTACTCACCAATAACGCCGTTTACAGTATTGCGTATCTTATCAAGTCTTGCCGCAGCGCTCTCCCTGTCTTTATCCTGAATGCTGTAATAAACCTTAATTTTAGGTTCTGTTCCCGACGGACGGACAGCCATCCATGAACCGTCTGTGAAAATATATTTAAGCACGTTTTCCTTAGGAAGATCACCGACGCCTGTTGAGTAGTCGATAATTTTTTCTACGCCGTCAAACATTGCCGCGCCCTCACTGCGGAAAACGGTCATAAGGTGCTGAATTTTCTCCGCTCCGTCCTTTCCTTTAAGCACGAAAGAATCAAGTGCATCCAGATAATATCCGTATTCGCTGTAAATATCGTTTAGGGCTTCAACAAGTGTTTTACCCTGATTTTTATACCAAGCCGCCATTTGGCAGATAAGCATTGAAGAAACAACAGCATCCTTATCTCTTGCGTGAGTGCCTACAAGATAGCCGTAGCTCTCCTCATATCCGATTACGAACTCTCCGTCGCCTGTCTCTTCGTAATGATTGATTTTATCGCCGATATACTTAAATCCTGTCAGCGTTTCTTCAATATTAAGGCCGAATTTTCTTGCAATGTTCGCTCCCAGTTCGCTTGTTACGATTGTTTTAACAAGAGTAGATTTTGAATTGAGCTGCTCTTTTTTCATTGTCAGAACAAAGTTAACAAGAAGAGCTCCCGTCTGATTGCCTGTAAAGAGTTTGTATTCTCCTCCGTCTCTTACAGCGATACCTACACGGTCGCAGTCAGGGTCAGTGCCGAGAACGAGATCTGCTTCCATTTCCTTAGCCTGCTGAATAGCAATATTGAGAGCGTCCTTTTCCTCAGGATTGGGGCTTCTGACTGTTGAGAAATTTCCGTCAGGAAGTTCCTGGGATTTTACAACGGAAACATCCATACCCTCAAGCACTCTGCGAACGGGAATATTGCCGGTTCCGTGAAGAGGAGTATAGACGATCTTGAGATCTGATTTTTCTTCGTAAAGGCTCTGCTTTTTAACTTCTGAAAGGAATGCGTCAAGCACCTGATCGCCGATCATAGTGATATTCTCATGATCATCGCTAAACGGAATTGATGTAAAGTCCTCAATGGCGTTAATACAACCGATAGCGCCCTTTGCGTCCTCAGTGCAGAACTGACAGCCCTTGCTGTCATACACCTTATACCCGTTATATTCCTTGGGATTGTGGGAAGCTGTTATCATTACACCCGCTGTACAGCCCAGATAATGGGTAGAGAAAGACAGCACAGGAACAGGTACAAGATATGAAAACAGATACACCTTAAAGCCGCAGGAAGCGAAAATGCCGGCGGCAATACGGGCAAAATCCGATGAATTATTACGGGAGTCATAAGCAATAACAACGCTGAGTTCTCCTGAGTTTTTGGACTGAAGATAATGGGCAAGACCGAAAGTTGCCTTTCCTACTGTATAGCGGTTCATTCTGTTTGAACCGATGCCCATTATTCCTCTGAGTCCGCCTGTTCCGAAAGTAAGATCTTTATAAAAGCGGTCCTCAAGTTCCTTTTCGTCTGTAATCTTTTCAAGTTCTTCTTTTGACTGAGGGTCCAAAAAAGAAAGCCACTGCTGATATTTTTCACGATAATCCATAACGCACCTCTTGTTTTATTTGAAATACATGTAATACTGGCATTTTATCATGCCGTTATATAATTTTCTTCGCTTGTCCGCCTTACGTCCGTAGCACTTTTCAAACTCTTCATCAGGCGAGATAACTCCGTAACTCCAGCCGCGCTTTGCAACGAATTTATCGCCCATAATACGATAAAGTTCCTCTGCGTGGCGGATATCAAGCATTCGCTCGCCGTATGGCGGGTTCGTAACCAAAGTACCCTTTTCAGTAGTCGGGTTGAAATTCCTTATGTCCGCCGTTGAAAGGCGAAGATGATTGTCAACGCCAATTCTGGCAGCGTTAATTTTTGTAAGTTCCACTGCGTGGGGATCAATGTCAGAGCCAAACGCAGTAAAATCTGAATCTGTCTTTACCATTTCATGGGCTCTTGCCCTCTCCTGCTTCCACGCCTGTTCAGGCACGAAGCCCCAGCGGTCGCAGGCAAAATTTCTTTTTATTCCCGGAGCAATATTGCAGGCAATCATTGCACCCTCAACCAAAATAGTGCCGCTGCCGCAAAACGGGTCATACAGCGTGTGGTAAGGTCTGAGCCTGGAAAGACTGCAAAGTGCAGCCGCAAGAGTTTCACGAATAGGAGCGTCGTTGCTCTCAGGTCTGTATCCTCTTTTGTGGAGCCCTGTTCCGGTTGTGTCCAGCATTATGGTAACCTGGTCTTTCATTATTGAAAACTGGATCTGATGAACGGGGCCTGTCTCCTCAAACCAAGAAATGCCATAATCAGCCTTCAGGCTCTCAACAACTGCCTTTTTAATAATTTTCTGGCAGTCGGGAACGCTGTGAAGCGCAGATGAAATGGCGTAGCCCTTAACGGGGAAAGTGTCGTCCCTGCCGATAAACTCGCTCCAGGGAAGCACTCTTACGCCTTCAAACAACTGGTCGAAGGTTACCGCTTTAAATCTGTCAAGAACAATAAGAATTCTCTCCGAATAGCGGGAACATATATTTGCGCGGGCGAGAATAGCTTCATCGCCTTCAAAAAACACTCTGCCGTTTTCAGCCGTAACGTTCTCAGCGTCCATCGCTCTGAGTTCGTCCGCCACAAGTCCTTCCAGACCTAAAAGGCAGGGCGCAGTCATTAAAAGTCTCATAATTATAATTCCTTTGAAGCGTGTCTTGTTACATGGCAGCCGACATTTACAGCCACCGGCAGACCTGCAATATGGGTGGGATAAGTTTCTATTCCCACGGCAAGAGCGGTAGTCTTTCCTCCGAAGCCCTGGGGTCCTATATCAAGCTCATTGATACGTCTGAGCATTTCCTTTTCCATTTCTGCATAGCCCGGATTTTCATTGCAAACAGAAACGGGACGGCAAAGAGCTTTCTTGGCAAGCAGAGCGCTCATCTCAAAATCTCCGCCGATACCTACTCCGATAACAACCGGAGGGCACGGGTTAGAACCCGCTGTTTTTACTGTATCAACAACAAAATCAATAATATCTTCCCTGGAAGCGGCAGGAGTAAACATCTTAAGACGGCTCATATTTTCACTGCCGAAACCTTTAGGAGCAACGGTAAGCCGAATTTTATCTCCCTCAACAAGTCTTACATGAAGAACTGCCGGAGTATTGTCGTTTGTATTAACTCTGTCGAAAAACGGGTCACGGACAACCGATTTACGCAGAAGCCCGTCCGTATAACCCTTTGCTACGCCGGCATTTACCGCCTCTTCAAATCCGCCGTCGATATGAACGTCCTGTCCTATCTCTGCGAAAACAACTGCCATGCCCGTATCCTGACAAATCGGAATATCAAGTTCAGCCGCTGCGTCAATATTCGCCTGCAGGTCGCCTAAAACGCTTGACGCTGTTTCATTTTTCTCACTGCTTCTAGCACAGCCGATACAATCCACCAAATCTTTAGGCAGGTTCTTATTTGCTTTGATACAGAGTTCTGCAACAGCATCGGTAATTTCTTGTGCTTTTATCTCTCTCATTTCTATCTCCTCATACAAGTTGCTTAATAAAATAAAATCGGGCGCACTGATGTGCGCCCTTTAAAATTGCTCTGTGCCGGAAATGTCATAAAAAACAACTTCGTCGCTCTTAACATAGCCCTTTTCACGAGCTTTCTGTTCAATGTAGTCATCTTTATTGTCCGAGTCCACAATTTCCTGCAAACGGGCGTTGTCTTCTTGCTGAGCATCAAGCTGTGCCGACAACTCCTGCTTTTGCTTTTGCATACGGCTGATATCCGCGCTCTGATTAACAAGAGTGGCACCGCAGTACATGAAAAGAGCAACCAGCGGGACAATTACAAGCAAGCGGCGTAAGCGTTTGCTGTTTTTGAACAGTTCCTTGATATTTTTAGACATAATTACACTTCTTTGCTTTTACGGAAAAACCGTTTTACTTCTCAGCGCCCTTGCGGCGTAAAGATTTCCGATGAATGTTTAATTTATTATATAATATACTAAAGGGTGATTGCAACACTTTTTTTACTTTTTTGTTAACCTTTTGTACTTTTTTTCTTAGAGAACTAAATAATCTGCGTATAGGCTTAGCCAATTTTTCCCAAACAGACTTTGTAACACGACCAAGGGTAAAATAACTGGCCGCAAAACCTAAGCCGCAAATAATAAGCGGCAACACCCTTACTTCTCCGTCAAAATAGGCAAGGAGAAGAGAAAAACAGGCGAATGCCGCTGCCGCCCACCATAAGATATCAGCGATGAACGACAAAACGGCGCTGCCGGTGAGCATCCGCCAAAGCCTCAGTAGGTCATAGAGCAAAAAAAGCGCTATACCGAGCAAAAGAAACGGGAAAAGCGACTCAGCCACCGAAAATCCTCTTGAAAAACGGCAGATTGCTGCTGCTTTCAGAATAAATCAACGCAGTAATCTTTCCGCTTATTTTCATTTCTCCGCATTCCAGGTTCAGCTCTTCAACGTGGAGCATTTCGCCTTTTACGGTAAGATCTCCGCAGGAAGTACAGGCGGTTATTTCGTCCTCGTTAAACGCCGCGACCTCCGTTATTCCGCCCATTGAGAGGCTCTCTCGGTTAGTCAGTGAAAGCGTATGGTTTCCCTTTGCTTTTTCTTCCATAAAAAAATCACCCGCTATAAACTATGCCAAGCGGGTGAATAATATTACGCTTCAGTCGGCAACATCGTACATAAGCGCCGCGTCTTCTTTCAAAGCGTGTTCCTGAACTGATTTTACAATATATGTGCGCTGATTTTGTCCGAGAGAAACGGTTATTTTATCGCCGATCTTTACGGCGTAAGAAGCGCGCTGAACTTTTCCGTTTACGCTTACTCTGCCCGCTTCGCAGGCTTCGTTTGCAACGGTGCGCCTTTTTATTATTCTTGAAACCTTGAGATATTTGTCCAGTCTCATAAAATCTCCTTAAAAAATCAGGGCATCTGATAAACAGATGCCCATTCATTTTGAAAAATGCTTATTTTACAGCGTCCTTAAGAGCTGAGCCGGCTTTGAATGACGGAACCTTTGCTTCGGGGATCTGGATTGTTTCCTTTGTGCGGGGGTTCAGGCCTGTGCGAGCAGCACGAGTCTTAACGTCGAATGTGCCGAAGCCTACGAGAGCAACTTTTTCGCCGCTAGCAAGCGCTTCTGTGATTGAAGAAAGTACTGCTGATACTGCAGCTTCCGCATCTTTCTTTGAGAGTTCTGCCTTTGCAGCAACTGCTGCTACGAGTTCTGTTTTGTTCATTTACAATTCCTCCGTTACCGATTTATCGGCTAATATTTGTTTTGCCTTGTCCCAAAGGGCATCCAACTCATCTATCGAAGCTGTTTTCATATCCATACCCTTTTCATGTGCCAATTTTTCCACAATAACGTAACGTCTAAGGAACTTGTCCGTTGAAGCGGTCAAAGCCTCCTCGCTGTCGACGTCAATAAATCTGGCAATATTGACACAGGAAAAAAGCACATCTCCGAATTCATCTTCGATACATTCCCTGTCGCCGTTGTTTAAGGCAATTTTGAGCTCATTAATCTCTTCGTTAAGTTTGTCCGCTGCGCCGCTTATATCGTCCCAGTCAAATCCCTGTTTTGCAGCTTTTTGCTGAACTTTCTGCGCTCTCATCAGCGCAGGCAGTTCTCTGGGAATGCTGCACATGGAATCACTTACTTTTTTCATTCCTTTTTCTTTTAACTTGATAGCGTCCCACTGATTAAGCGCCTCTTCGGTATTTTCGGCAGTAACATTGCCGAACACATAAGGATGGCGCAGTATCAGCTTTTTGCATATTCCGTCTGCGACGTCGTCAAAGTTAAAATATCCGTTCTCAGATTCCATCTGTGTGTGGAGAGCAACCTGAAGCAACACGTCACCCAATTCTTCTTTAAGGGCGTCGCGGTCTTCGCGGTTTATAGCGTCAATTACCTCATAAGTTTCTTCAATAAAATTCTTTTTTATTGAAGAATGGGTTTGCTCTCTGTCCCACGGACAGCCGCCGGGTGCACGCAATAATTCAACAATAGATATCAAATCATTGACATTATAATGTTCTTTAAATTCAAAATCCACTGCCTCGGGCACCCTTCTTTTGATTAACTCGTTCGTTAGAAATTATATATTAAAACACTCAAAAATGCAAGTATTGAAGCCAAATTTTTTATCTTATGCCGATAAATTTCAAATCTTTTGTTGAAAGTGTACCAAAGAAAAGTAGCAAAATTGTAAGAAGCGACAAAAACAATGCGGCAGACAGAATAAAGTTCAAACTCCATTCCAGAGCGCCGAAAAGCGAACTGCTTACAGCATAGCATGAAAAGGCAGTAACGGCGCAGGCGATTATCGGTTTGAAGAAGACCTGAACAGGTTTTATTTTAACCTTAGTAACAGATGAAATTATAGCCATAGCCCATACTGCTATTATCAAATAAGAAACGAAAGCGGATATTACCGAGCCGTAAAGATTTAACCGAACGTCTGAAACGAGATAACAGTTCAGCCCTAATCTTACCAAAGCAGAAATTACAAACGGGAATATCAGACGTTTTGAATAACCCAGAGCCTGAACCGCAAAAACGCAGGTAGAAGCCAGCGAAGCAGGCATAACGCTGACGCCCATCCAAAACAGCAGGCTGTGGCATCCGAGCACTATATCAGGATTTGAAGAAGCGTAAAAGAGTTTCAGAATATCGTAAGAAAACAGAGCCAATGCTCCGCCTCCTCCGGCAGAGAGAATGACCGTATATTTAATTATTCCCGAATAGAGGTCAGAAAAGCGTCCGGAACTGCTTTCATATGCCGCAGAAAGAGCAGGAACCGCCGCAACGCCGAGAGACATTGTTATGCCGGGAATAAGATTTTTAAAATCAAGAGCAGAGGAATACAAACCGTATACATACGTTTCAACATCCTCCGAGGCAACTCCTGCAAGTGAAATTGACGCTTCATATGCTTTGGAAAGCGCTTCGTTTGGGCACATGGAAAGGCAGTACTGAATACTGGCAGTATCTAGAAAAGCAGAAATACTCTGAATAATCGTCGCGGCAACAAGAGGAAGAGAAAAAGAAATAAGTTCCTTGCCTACTCCTGTTTCCTTCTGCTTTTGCAGTACTTTTCCTCGGCTGTATTTTGCCCTGTTATAAGCGCAGGCATACACAAGGGCGGCAAAATTCCCGAGAGTTACCCCCAACATTGCGGCAGCTGATGTCAGCGGATATATCATTGACAGCGCTTCGCCCTCATTTTGAGCCTGCACACCCAGCACGGCTCCCGTATCTAGATACGCTTCATAAAGATAGGACATTGAAATACGGGCGAAAAGCAGGCCGAAAATCATTTTGAACGCCGCTTCAAGCACCTGGCATACAGCTGTCGGAACCATATTCAGATGACCTTCCGCAAAAGAGCGTCGGGAAGCCGCCATTGATGAAAAAAGCGCGCTTGGAGCCAGAACAAGAATAGTAAAAACGGCTTTCGGTGCGTCAGCTATCAAATCGGCATATGGTTTTGCCAGCAGTGTAATAAGCAGAAGTCCTATAATTCCCACAATAAAGAACAATCTGTTGGCTGACTTTTTTAGCTGCATAACTCTCGCGTCGTTGCCTTTTGAGAGATATTTGCTTACAAGGCTTGAAAGCGCAACGGGAAACGCGCCCATGGTAATTGCATGGACGGGCATAAAAAGGCTGTAAGCAATGGAAAAATAACCTCTTCCTGTGGCTCCTATATAGCCGGTCAAAGGAATTTTATAAATCGCTCCTATTATTTTTACCAGCACCGACGCAATAAGAAGAAGCGCGGCAGAAGACAGATACTTTTCTTTTATTGATTTTTCCATAAAGCCACCCCGCAACGGCAGAATATACTTTTTTTACATCCTGCCCGGCTTCAGGGCGCTGACTTCAGTCAGGATAAAAATAAAGCAGTGCACCACTGCACTGCTTTAACATTCTTTTGATGAAAGACTTATTCGCCGCTGTCCGCAGGTTTTGCGTCAACTTCATTTTTGGCCGCGTCAAGTTCAGCCATAATGCAGTTGAGTTTGTTGAGCAGAACGGCAATATCTGAGGCAACAGAGGCCACAACGTTTTCATCAGCGGTCTCGCCGCTGTAAACGGCATATTCGAGCCTGCCGAATTTTTCGTATGCTTTGGCCAGTTTTGCCTTAATATCAAGACACTCAACCTTTTTACGGGAAATTTCTATTCTCTCAGCGCTTTTTTTGCTGACTTCCTCGGTAAAGGTTCTTGTGCGAGATAATACTTCATCAATATCGGGAATTTTGGCGTTTGCAAACACTTCGTCCATGTTGCCGAAAATATCGCCTAATTTTTTAGCCATTGTATCTCCCTCCGTTTATTCTATTATATTACAAACTGTAAAACATTGCAATACAAATTGAGAAATAATCGTCAGAAAAAAGCCATTGACCTTTAAGAAATTCCCGGTTCAGTATCATTCATATTCATTAAAGAAAGTCAATATGCGTTTTTTACGATTAAGTATTTCGTCAAAGTCATTTATATACTCATAAGGATATTTGTAATTATAAATTCTTTCCAAATGACCGCTGACAGGCGCCTTTAGTTTTATTACAGCTCCCGCGCCCACCGACAAAACGGTGTGGGTCTCGTCCATCATAAAAACATTGTAAAGGCAGTCCATGCCTTCCTTGCACCAGCCCACGTTTTCAAGATTGCCGAGAGATTTGCTCTGGCGGTACATATAGTAAGGGTAATATCCCGTTGAAGCAAGGGTGCTGTCGGCATAATCCACCATTGATGAAACGGTAAGCCGGTCTTTCATATCAAAAGTCTCTTCCCTTGTAACAAGATACGCCGCCGATTTAAGGGCAAGGGTGTGGACAGTTACCGACTCCGCCTGAAGTTCCACCGCTTTATTGATACTGTTTTTGAACGATGAAAGAGTATCCTCCGGAAGTCCGGCAATGAAATCCATATTGATATTATCAAAACCAAGAGAGCGCGCCAGTTCAAACGCTTCAATTGTTCTGTCTGCGGTATGGCGTCTGCCGATTGCCTCAAGCACCTTGTCGTTGAATGTCTGGGGATTAATACTTATACGGCTGACATCCGCATTCTTCAATGCTAAAAGTTTTTCTTTTGTAACCGTATCCGGTCTGCCTGCCTCAACAGTGTATTCAAGCAGATTTGAAAAATCAAAATTTTTCTCTATTGTTTTAAACAGTCTTGTCAGATCTTCTGCCTCAAGGGTGGTGGGAGTTCCTCCTCCGAAATAAACGCTCCTGAGTTTCAGTCTGAGAGCGTGGGCGTATTTTGCTGTCTCATCAAGTTCTTTTATCAGTAAATCAACATATGGCTTCATAAGCTTTTTCGTCCGCTCGATAGAATGGGAAACGAAAGAGCAGTAAGAGCATCTTGTGGGACAAAACGGTATTGAAACATAAAGAGAAAACGACTTATCGTCAGACAAAGCGATTATCTTGTTTTCATGGTGCATTACATTCACCGTAAGATCCGTTTTCGCTTTTGAAGCAAGAAAATCTTGAGTAAACTTCCGCGCGGCATTTTCCTCGCCCATTTCCTCGGTTAAACGGTGCATAAGTTTTGCAGGTCTTACGCCGTAAAGAATGCCCCAAGGAGGCGTAAAGCCAAGAATTGACGAAAGCACGTCAAAAAGAAGAACAGACATTTCTGTTTGTTCTTCTTCGCCTTCTTCAAGTTTATGCTCTTTTTTCAGTGAAACATCGTAAACCTTTGCCAAAACCGAAAGGAGACTTCCCTGCTTCTCGGTAACAATAACGATAGGCTCGTCCTCTTTGTCTTCCGTATGTATTTTCTCATAAGGAAAAAACACGGTGCAAAGGTTTTTCATATCGTACACATACTGGTGGTTTATTACTTTTAAAATCATACTGTTTTCATATAGGGATTATGCTCCCTCTCAAAATCAAGGGTTGAAAAGCGGTCGTGACCCGGATAAACGGTAAGATTCCCCTCCAGCGCCGCAATTCTCTTAAGGCTCTCCATTATTTGGCTGCTGCTTCCGCCGGGGAAATCCGTTCTGCCGCAGGAGCAGAAAAACAGCGTGTCGCCGCTGAATATCTCGCCGTCGCCCACATAGCATACGCCGCCGGGAGTATGACCCGGTGTATGGAGGACTTTCAGTTTTGTTGAACCGATGGTTATCACATCGCCGTCGTCAACGATAATATCCGGCGTTGTATTTTCCTGATGAATAAATGAAAATGCGGCTAATGATCTTCGGGAAGAAGAGAGCATTTCAGCGTCTTCCCTGCCGATAACGACCTTAGCGCCGTAAGCCTCTTTAACTTCTTTAACACCGCCGATATGGTCAAAATGGCCGTGGGTAAGCAAAATATATTCTAGTTTTGCGTCGCCGATAAAGTTTTTCATTTTTTCACTGTATTCAGTGCAGTCAACAAGAGCGCTAAGCCCTGATATTTCATCAGTAATAAGATAGCAGTTATTTTGAAGACTGCCGAATGTTGCTGATTTTACTTCCATTTATTTCAGTTCCTTTGAATCAAGAATTATTGTTACAGGGCCATCGTTAAGCAGGTCTACTGCCATATCAGCGCCGAAAACTCCGTTTTGAACGTTTATCACGCCTGCTTCTCTGAGCTTTTCAGAAAAATAGATATAAAGTTCGTTGGCTTCTTGAGGAGGGGCAGAAGAAACAAAACTAGGACGTCTGCCGTGGGAGCAGTCAGCGCAAAGCGTAAACTGAGAAACAACAAGCATTTCTCCGTCAATATCAAGACAGGAGCGGTTCATCTTGCCCGCCTCGTCCTCGAATATCCTGAGATACGGAACTTTCTTTATCAGTTTGTCAGCGTCTTCCTTAGTATCGCCGTCAACAACGCCGAGAAGTATCAAAAAGCCCTGGCCGATTTGACCTACGGTCTTTCCGTCAACGTCAACCTTAGCATGGCTGACCCTTTGTATTACACATTTCACTTGCCCGCCACCCTTTCTATCTGGTATACATTATCAATTTTTCGTATTATCTTTATTACATTTTCAAGATGTTCCCTGCTGTTTACAGTCAAAGTCAAAGTGGTAAGGCAGTTGCCTTCATTTATGGGTCTTGCGTTAATGGAATGGATTTTTACATGGGCTTTTGCAAGAGCCGCCGTAATATCCAAAACAAGGCCGTCACGGTCAATAGCGTAAACTTCAAGGGTAGATTTTGCTTCCACCTCAACGTCTTTATCCCAATACGCTTTTACCCAGCGCTCAGGCTCAGGGCAATGCTCAATATCTTTAGGAACATTGACGCAGTCTCTGCGATGGATAGAAAGACCGTGCCCTCTTGTAATAAATCCGATTATTTCTTCTCCCGGAATAGGAGAACAGCATTTTGACATTTTAATAAGGCAGTTGTCGATACCTTCAACTATAATTCCGCCGCTGCCTTTTATCGGCTTCGGAGGCTGCTGCTGAACAACTGCAGGGGCAGTCTGCTCATCTTTCTGCCGCCAGTTTCTGTTATATTCGTCCTTAATACCGGGCATAAGACGGCTCATAACAAGTCCGCCGTAGCCGATAGTGGCATAAAAATCCTCAATGGAAGCGCAGTGCTGGCGCTCCGCAATCTTTTTAAGAAATGCTGAATACTGCTCGCCTTCAAGGCGGATAAAGTTTCTTCTCAGCTCACGTTCAACTTCGCTTCTGCCTTCAAGGATATTTTCTTCTCGCTTCTCTTTTTTGAACCAGGAACGAATTTTTGAGCGCGCCTCGCCTGTAGTAACAATTTTAAGCCAGTCTCTGGACGGACCTTTGCCAGGCTGGTTAGACGTTATGATTTCGCATATCTCGCCTGTTTTGAGTTTATAGTTTATCGGAACAATCCTTCCGTTAACCTTTGCGCCTGTCATTTTATTGCCTACCGCTGAATGAATAGCATAAGCAAAGTCAATAACAGTGGCGCCGCTGGGCAGACTTTTAACATCGCCCTTTGGGGTAAACACGAAAATCTCATCTGATGAAAGGTCGCCCTTAATATTGCGAACCAAGTCCTCGGCGTCGGTAGACTCTTCGCCTGTTTCAAGCATTTTGTGAATCCACTGAAGCCTGTCGTCTATTGAATCTTTTCCGCCCTTGCCAAGTTTATACTTCCAGTGGGCGGCGATACCGTATTCCGCAGTGCGGTGCATATCCCAAGTTCTTATCTGAATCTCAAAAGGAACACCGTCTTTTGACAGAACTGTTGTATGGAGCGACTGGTACATATTTGGCTTCGGAGTAGAAATATAGTCCTTGAAACGACCGGGAATAGGCGTAAACATATCATGGACAATACCGAGAGCATTATAGCAGTCTATCATGGAGTCAACAATAATTCTTACGGCGTAAATATCGAATATCTGCTCAAAATTCTTGCCCTTGATATAAACCTTACGGAAAATTCCGTGGACAGATTTAACTCTTGACGTTATTTGGACATTTTTCATAATCGGCTCCAGCTTTTCTTTTATCTGAGCCTTAATATCGGAAAGAAATTTCTCCCCTTCCTCCTGCTTCATGCGCAGATTATTTTCAATCTCGCGGTAGGCGATGGGGTCAAGATAGTAAATCGCCAGATCTTCAAGTTCTTCTTTAATGGCGCGGATACCGAGACGGTGAGCGATAGGAGCGTAAATCTCAAGGGTTTCAAGGCTTTTCTCCCGCTGTTTGTAATCCGGCCAAAACTTGGCTGTTCTCATGTTATGAAGGCGGTCCGCAAGTTTAATGATAATAACCCTTACGTCGCGGTTCATCGCCATGAACATTTTTCTTATATTCTCCGCCTGAACTTCTTCACGGGTAGAGAGAGGAATTTGGCCTAATTTTGTAACGCCGTCAACAAGGAGCGCAACTTCACTGCCGAATTCCTTTTCAATATATTTAATATCGTACTGTGTATCTTCAACCACATCGTGGAGCAGAGCGCCGATTATGCACTCGTTGTCCATGCCCAGTTCAAAAAGTATCTTCGCTACCGCAACGGGATGCATGATATACGGTTCTCCCGAACGGCGGAACTGACCTTCGTGGGCGTCTCTTGCAAGATTATATGCCTTTTCTATTTTCTCGCTGTCGTACTGGGGCTTTTCTTTAATCTCGGCAAGAAAAGCCTTAAAGCCGTCGTCATATGCTGTTTTTGCCAAGATGGTTCTTCCTTTCCAATTCCCTTAATACGGGAGTATTAAACAGGTCTGCCTTGCCGCTTACAGGCAGGAGGTCAATTGAGTTTTCCCGGGAAATAAGCCCTGCCTGACAGAAAGCTTCCAGTGCAAAATGCAGCTGTGCATAGGTTGCCCGCTTTTGCAGCGCAAAATACAGCTGGTCAAAATCCCATTTCCAGCCGCCCTTTGATTTCAGGAAGCGATATACTTCAGAGCAGATATCTCTGTCAGGATAAAACGGATATTTAGCAGGATTTCCAGCAAGGAAATCTTCAAAATCGTATTTTTGGTCAAAATACATATCATCATCTATTCCGTGGCGCCGTATTTCCTCGGCACGCACTGAAAGATAAACTCTGTCTTTATATATATTTTTACCAATTTTAACCGCACAGTCAACAATTTCTCCGGGAGAAAACGGAAATTCATCAGGAGAAACGCCAAACTGAACAATTTTTATCTTTTTACCCTTTTTCTGCGCTTCAACGCGGATATGCCTGCCCTCGCTCAGCGGAGTAACCGAAACTATTTCCAGACCGTAAAGGCCAAAGACGGCCTGATCATTGCCTGCGCCGCAGGGTTCAAGCAAAGTAAGGCTTTCAGCCAGTTCAACATTAAGGTAAAACGGTGAAAGCTTAAAATCCAGCACAAGATTTTGCACCGGCATTCTGGGATATTTATCCCGCGCGTACTCATTTATCTTACTGCGAAATTCATTGATATTACCACAGTCAAGACCTATTCCCGCCGCCATAGGATGGCCTCCGAAGCGGGAAAGCAAATCCGAACAGGAAGTTATTGCTTCAAAAATATTAAAACCTTCAATACTGCGGGCAGAGCCTGAAGCCGTACCGTCGTCACCGATTGTAATTACAAAAACAGGCTTGCCGTACTCCTCAACAAGATGAGAAGCAACAATTCCGGTAACGCCCGGATGGTAACCCTCGCCTGTAAAAACCAGAACTCGGGCGTCAACCAGGGACGGATCCTCTTTTATTTTCTCATGTATATCGTCAAGAATGCCCCTCTCCAGTTCCTGGCGGTGCTGGTTATCGTCGCACAGACGCTGAGCAAGAAATGCCGCGTCGTCGTCCTGCTCTGAGAGAAGAAGTTCCAGCGCTTTAAGGGCACTGTCCATTCTTCCAGCGGCATTTATTCTGGGACAAATGCGAAAAGCAACGTCGCAGGAAGAATACTCATGTTCGGCTCCGATGGCATCCTTAAGCGCCTGAACGCCTATTCTCGGCGAGTTATTTATACATTCAAGACCTGCTCTCACAAGGCCCCTGTTTTCTCCTGTAAGGGGCACAAGGTCCGCAACCGTTCCCATAGCAACAAGGTCGCTGAATTTGTCAAGCAGGATAGTTATATCGTCGTCAAACAAGGCGCAGGCAAGTTTAAACGCTACGCCGACGCCTGCAAAATCGCAAAACGGCAGTTCATTATCCTCACGATGTGGATTAACAACAGCGCAGGCTCTCGGAAGCCGCTGGCCGACCTGGTGGTGGTCGGTTACAACAAGTTCCATGCCCTTTGAATAAATATAATCCGCCTCGTCAAAAGAAGAAATGCCGTTATCAACAGTTACAATCAATTCTGCGCCCTGAGAACATACAACGTCAACAGCGCCGACATTAAGACCGTATCCCTCTTTTTCCCTGTCGGGGATATAATAAATAACGTCGCCGCCCATCGCTTCTAAAAATGAATAGAGCAAAGCTGTGGCGGTAACACCGTCACAGTCATAGTCTCCGTAAACGCAGATTCTTTCGCCGCTGTCAAGAGCCTCGCGAATACGCTTTACAGCCTTATCCATATCCTTAAAACCGAAGGGAGACGAAAAAGTCTCTCCTGCGTGAAGAAATGAATGAACCGCAAGTTCATTGTCCAGTCCTCTCGCTACCAGCAAAAATGCAAGAAACGGGTCAATATTAAATTTTTCGCTTATGGCGGAGGCCGTTTCTTTATCCGCCTGTTTTACGACCCATTTTCTGTGTACCATTATGAATTCTTATCTACCTGATGAAATTTTTTAAGATTGCCTGATTTCTCTGCTCTCTTTTTAAGTTCTTCGCGGATATCATCCGGAGTTATTCCCTGATTTGCCATCATTACAAGAGTATGATAAATCAGATCGGTAATTTCATATACCGTCTCGCTCTTGTCGTTATTTTTCGCGGCTATAACCATCTCGGTACATTCCTCACCGACTTTTTTAAGTATCTTATCAATACCCTGGTCAAAAAGATAGCAAGTATAAGAACCTTCCTGTCTTGCCTGACGTCGCTCTAAAATAATTTCGTATTCGTTATCAATATAATCCATCAGAATTCTCCTTTTATCTCATTAAAAAAGCAGGAATGATTGCCTGTATGGCAGGCGGCGCCGGTCTGAACAACCTTAACAAGAAGTGTGTCGTCGTCGCAGTCGCCGTACATTTCAACAACCTTCTGCAAATGACCGCTTGTGGCCCCTTTATTCCAAAGTTCACGGCGTGAACGAGACCAAAACCATGTGTACCCTGTTTCCAGCGTCTTTTTAAGCGAAGTCTTATTCATATAAGCCAGCATAAGCACCTCGCCGGTTGAAGCCTCCTGTACCACAGCGGGTATCAGTTCACTTTTTACAAAATAGCGGTCAAGTTCTTTTTCATCTATCTGCATACTTCAATCGCTTCCTTCAAGTTGATTTTCTGCTGATAAATTGATTTGCCGCAGATTGCGCCGTAAAGATCTTTGCTTCTGAGAGCGCGCAGATCATCAATAGAGCTCATTCCGCCGCTGGCAATAATATCGCAGCTTACCGCATCGTTAAGTTTAACAAGACCGTCAATATCGGGCCCTGTCAGCGTTCCGTCACGGTTTATATCAGTATAAATAATCGTTCTTACGCCAACGCTCTCCATCGCTTTTGCAAGGTCAATGTAGTTTGTTGACGAACCTTTCATCCAGCCCTCTGTTGCGACCATACCGTTTTTTGCGTCTATGCCGACAGCAATCTTTCCGCCGAAAGCCGCTACGGCTTCTTTAACAAGATCTGGATTGCTGAGAGCAACTGAACCGAGAATTACTCTTGAGATACCTTTTTCGATATAGTATTCAATATCGCTCATAGTGCGTATGCCGCCGCCGACTTCAACCTTAAGGCCTGAACTTTCGGCTACTTCAACGATGTACTCATGGTTAATTCTCTTTTTTTCGCGGGAGCCGTCAAGGTCAACCATATGGACCCATTCACTGCCGCATTTTTTAAAATCAAGAGCAGTTGAAATAACCGTATCCGCCACCTGACTGGCAGTGGAAAAATCGCCCTTAAAAAGGCGCACCGGCTTACCGTCCATAATATCAATCGCGGGAAATATAATCATTTTAAAGCACCCCTTTTGTTGACAGAACGCCGCCGTCCGTAACTGTAACCGCCTGCTTCATCGCATGGGCAACTGCCTTGAATATTGCTTCTATTTCATGGTGGGCGTTGCTTCCGTAAGGAACGGAAATGTGAAGAGTAATTCCGGCGTTCATTGCAAACGCGCGCCAGAATTCTTCTGTAACGCAGGTTTCGTAATCGCCGCAGCGCTCTTCTTCAAACGAAGCTCTGAAAACAAGAAAAGGTCTGTTTGAAATATCAAGACTGCATACGGCAAGGCTCTCATCCATAGGCACGGAAAAATTGCCGTAACGGGCAATTGAAGAAAAATCACCCAGCGCCTGTTTAAATGCCTGACCGAGAACTATTCCCGTGTCCTCGGCAGTATGGTGGGTGTCCACCTCAAGGTCGCCCACGGTTTCCAATTTCAGACCAAAACCGCCGTGTACGGCAAACGCAGTCAGCATATGGTCAAAAAAGCCGATGCCTGTTTTTATTTCAACATCGCCGCCGTCAAGACACAGCGATGCTTTTATCTGTGTTTCTTTTGTGTTTCTCTCAACTGTCGATGTTCTCATATGTCCCTCCGAAACGAGTTTCTTATTCAAAGCGCACCTTCACCGCGTTGGCGTGGGCGGTAAGTCCCTCTGTATCCGCAAGCAGAACAATATCGTCCTTTGCTTTTTTCAATTCGTCAGCGGTGTAATAGATGAACGACGACTTCTTAACAAAACTGTCAACAGACAGCGGCGAGAAGAAGCGCGCTGTTCCGCTGGTAGGTAAAACGTGGTTCGGTCCTGCGTAATAATCGCCCAGAGGTTCGGGAGACCAGTTGCCCAGGAAAACAGAGCCTGCGTTGTCGATCATGCCGATATATTTAAGCGGCTCCGCAACACAAAGTTCAAGATGCTCAGGGGCAAGCTCATTTGCGAAATCGATAGCCTGTTTAAGATTTTCACAAACAATTATCTCGCCGTAATCGTCAAGGGATTTACGGATAATCTCCTGGCGTTCCAGAGTCTTAATCTGGCGTTCGATTTCCTTAAGAGTATTTCTTGCAAGGGATTCGGAAGTTGTAAGCAAAATTGCAGAAGCCATAACGTCGTGCTCCGCCTGGCTCATAAGGTCTGCCGCAAGGAATGACGCGTCCGCAGTAGTATCAGCAACAATAAGGATTTCGCTGGGGCCTGCAACCATGTCTATATCAACAACGCCGTAAAGCAATTTCTTAGCAGTGGCAACGAAAATATTTCCGGGTCCTACAATCTTGTCTACCTTCGGGATTTTCTCCGTACCGTAAGCAAGAGCCGCAACAGCCTGAGCGCCGCCTACAAGGAATACCTTATCAACGCCTGCCGCAGCCGCAGCCGCCATAATATCGGGATTAGGATTTCCGTCTTTACCGGGAGGAGTTACCATTACTATCTCTTCAACTCCCGCAATCTTTGCAGGAACAGCGTTCATAAGAACAGAAGAGGGATAAGCCGCAGTGCCTCCGGGAACATAAATTCCAACGCGTTTCAGACCTCTGATCCTCTGACCCATGATTACGCCGCTTTTCTTTGTAGTCATCCAGCTCTGCTGAGACTGGCAAATATGGAAATCATATATATTTTCCTTGGCTTTCATAATAGCAGAACGGAAATTATCGTCTGCTTTATCAAGATAAGCCTCAATCTCTTCTTTTTCAAAAACCGTTTTTCTCGGAACTGAGCCGTCAAAACGAACGGTGTACTCGCGCACCGCCTCGTCGCCGTGCTCCTTAACGCCGTTAATAATCGTTGTTACGGCGTCAACTATTTTTTTATCAGTCTCGCCGGCGCGCTTTTTAAGCTGTGCCATAGTAGCATATTCGGCAATACCGTTTGCTTTTGTTATCTTCATTTTTACCGTCCTTTCAGTCTGGCTCAAACCTGACTTGCCAGTTCAATATCATTAAGGAATGTTTCTATCTCTTCTTTGCGCAGTTTCATAGACGCCATATTGACGATAACCCTTGCGGAAATAGGCATAATCTTTTCTACTACTTCAAGGCCGTTTTCACGCAGGGTTGAACCGGTTTCAACAATATCGACTATACCGTCTGCAAGACCGAGCAGAGGAGCAAGCTCAACACTGCCCTCGATTTTGATAACATCAACATCCATACCCTTAGACTTGAAAAATTCTTTGGCAACATGGGGATACTTGCTGGCTACCGTTTTACGTCTGTAACCGCTAAAGAAATCTGTTCCCTTCTTGGCGGCGAGAGCAAAACAGCACTTGCCGATATTAAGATCAAGCACCTCATAAAACGATGAACCGTGCTCAACGATAGTGTCCTTGCCCACAATGCCAATATCACACACACCGTGCTCAACGTAAGTAATAACGTCAGGAGCCTTTGACAAAACAGCTTCATACTTGTCAACGGGAAGAATAAGCCGTCTGCCTTTATTTTCAATTTCAGTTGTATCGAGGCCCATTGTCTTAAACATCTGGACAGACGACTTTTCAAGCCTGCCCTTGGTAAGAGCAATTCTCAGCGGTCTGTCAATATTAATTTTCTCAGATAGAACATCGCAAAGAGCGGTAACGTCAACAGCAAAACCAATAGCCGGCTTGTCTGTTCCGAATTCGCCCAACAAACGGTCATAACGTCCGCCTGAAAGAAGGATAACGCCGCTGCCCTGAGCATAGCCTCTGAATATAACGCCTGTATAATAATTTGAGCGGTTGACAATTCCCAAGTCAATAAGAATGTAATCTGACAATCACTCACTGCAGAGCTTTTCATAAAGTTCTTTGAGGTAATCAAGAGAAGCGTCTGACTGCGTATCCGAATAAAGAGAACGGGCTTCGTCAAGTACTTCTTCGCCGCCGAACAGTCTGGGAAGGCGTCTTAACACCTCTGTCTCTCGGCATTCATCCAGTTCGTCAAGCAGGTCGCCGAGAGCGGCAAAATTCTTGTTTTCAATAAGATGGCAGATTTCTGTTTTAACTGAAGGCTTTACGTTCAGCTTATTCATAACTGCGCCGAAATAGCCTGCATGACCAAGTTCTATTTTGAATGACGGAACAACACGCTTCATCGCCTCGCACGCCATAGTAATTACTTCAAGGTCGGCTTCCATAGTGCCGTCGCCGATAAACTCGATACCGCTCTGGGCAATCTCATCTGTTCTGCCCGCCAGTTCCTTGTTGCGGACAAACACATTCTGGCTGTAATAAAGTCTTACGGGAAAAGCGTCTTCGGAAAGGCGCGTTGCAACCATTCTTGCAATAGGCATCGTGTTATCTGGGCGAAGAACAGTAGTTCTGCCCTGATTGTCGGTAAGTTTATACATTTCGTCAGCATCAAGACCAACGTCGCCGCTGCGGAAAACATCAAAAAACTCCAAAGTAGGAGTAATCACCTTGCGGTAATTGCTTTCCTCGTATAAATCCGAAAGAATAGTTTCAACTTTGCGCCTGTCGTCGCATTCCTCAAAAAGAAGATCGCGGCTGCCCTCCGGCGTAACTTTTGCATATCTTTTCATATATAGTACTCCTTACGATTTCACTTTAGTATGCTAATGTGGTAATATGCTACCACGATAAACCGCATATGTCAATCTTTTTTTGATTAAAACAGTGAAATCTGGTTGGACTCAGGCAAATCGCCTAAAGCGCCCGCCTCTCGGAGAGCCTCAACAACGGCAGAGCCTACTCCGCTTCGCGCCATAAGATCGTCGCAGGAAATAAATTCTCCCATTCCGTCGTTCTTTGCATTTGCAAGGGCTTTTGCGGCGTTTTCGCCTACGCCGGCAATGGCGCTGAAAGGCAGACGAATTTTACCGTCCTCAATGTTATAAACACGCCAGTCGGATTTGTAAATATCAACCGGCAGGAATTCAAAACCTCTTGCCAGCATTTCAATTACTATCTGCAAAATGCCGTATGTATCATTTTCTTTTGCAGAGGCTTCGTTGCCCTTGCGCTTTATCTCTTCCATTCGCGCTTTAACAGCGGCCTTTCCTTTTACCGCCGCCACCGCGTCAAGGTCGCCGCCTCGAACGGTAAAGTATGCGCTGTAATACTGAAGAGGATAATATATCTTGTACCAGCCGAGCCTCAGCGCGGCGATAACATAAGCTGCGGCGTGAGCTTTCGGGAACATGTATTTGATTTTATAGCAGCTGTCGATATACCACTGCTCAACGCCGATTTCCTTCATTGCGTCCTCATAGGGCGGAAGTTCCTTAGGCGCTTTACCCTTTCGGGTATACTCCATAATTTTGAAGCAGTCTTTTTTTGACAGCGGAGACGGTTTTCCTGTCTCCTGCTCGTAATGCTCGGCTTTATGAAGCAGATAAGTCATAATGCCGTCACGGCATCCAATAACGTCTGAAATGGTGCAGATACCGTTATGTATCAGTTCCTGAGCGTTGCCCAGCCATACGTCTGTTCCGTGGGACAGACCCGATATCTGGAGCAGGTCGGAGAAAGTTTTCGGCTGCGCCTCCATAAGCATTCCCAAAACAAAGGGCGTACCCATTTCAGGAATTGAAAGAGTAGATGTGGGGCAGTCAATATCCTCCGGTGAAACACCGATAGGCTCGGTGGAAACAATCATCTGGTAAAGTTTGGGGTCGCAAAGGTCAACGTCCATAACCGGTATGCCAGTTGCGTCCTCTAAGAATTTATAAAGCGTAGGAACATCGTGGCCAAGTTCGTCAAGCTTAAGAAGCGTATCATGAAGAGCATTCTTAAAGTCGAAGTGGGTGGTATATGTTCCTTTTGTTTTATCATTGGAGGGATACTGAATTGGTGTAAAGTCCTCAACGTCGTATTCGTCGGGAACAACTACCATGCCGCCGGGGTGCTGACCGGTTGTGCGCTTAATTCCCGTACAACCCACTTTCAGTCTTTCTATCTCCGCTTTCGGAGTAACGTTGAGCAGGTTGCGCTCTTCAAGATACTTGACAACGTAACCGTAAGCCGTCTTTTCAGCAACGGTAGACATTGTTCCCGCCTTGAAAACGTGGGATTTTCCGAAAAGTTCTTCGGTAAAGCGGTGGCTCTGAGACTGGAAATCGCCGCTGAAGTTAAGGTCGATATCAGGCTCCTTGTCGCCGTCAAAACCAAGGAAAGTTTCAAATGGTATTTCGTGGCCGTCTCGGTTCATTGGTTCGCCGCAGTGGGGGCAGTTTTTCGGAGGCAGGTCAAAACCTGAGCCGTAAGAACCGTCCTGAATAAACTCGCTGTATTTGCACTTGGGGCAAACATAATGCGGCGCCAGCGGGTTAACCTCTGAAATACCCGCCATATGGGCAACAAAGGATGAACCAACCGAACCACGGGAGCCTACAAGATAGCCGTGTTCCTCGGAATTCTTAACAAGTCGCTTTGCGATAACATAAAGAACGCCGAAACCGTGCTTAATAATACTGTCAAGCTCACGCTGAAGTCGGGAGGCAACGTACTCCGGTACAGGATCGCCGTACTTTTCCTTTGCAGTCTTCCAACATATTTCTGTCAATTCATCATCAGCGCCTTCAATTCGGGGCTGATACGTTCCAGGAGGAATAGGAAGCACGTCCTCTATCATATCGGCAATCTTATTCGGATTGTCAACAACGACTTCCTTTGCCCTATCACCGAGATATGCGAAATCCTCCAGCATCTCGTCAGTTGTTTTGAAATACAGGGGCGCCTGCATATCAGCGTCCTCAAAGCCCTTGCTTGCCATAATAATTGCGCGGAACTTTGAGTCGTGCTTATCAAGGAAATGAACGTCGCCTGTGGCAACCGTCAGTTTTCCGAGACGATCTGCAAGAGAAATTATCTTTCTGTTAATGTCATAAAGGTCCTCGTCGGAATTGATATTAGCATGGATATCCCTTTCCGAGCGAATCATAAACGCATTGTTGCCGTTGGGCTGAATTTCAAGATAATCATAAAAGGATGCAATCTCGAGAAGTTCATCGTCGCTTTTTCCCTCAAGAATAGCCTGGTAAACTTCGCCCTGCTCGCAGGCAGAGCCGATGATTATGCCTTCGCGGCTTTTCTTAAGCGCAGATTTAGGTATCAGCGGACGTGATTTGAAATATGTAATATTGCTCTGTGATATATGCTTATAAAGATTTTTCCTGCCCACATCGTTCTGAATAAGGAAAATAATGTGGTAACGGCGAAAATCTCTGAGTTTCATGTCCATAAAGTCGGGATATTTCTCATCGTCTACCAAATATCCCTCCATGCCGCAGAGAAGCTTAATTCCGCAGCTTTTAGCGGCTTTTGACGCCTCAGGCAGAGCCTGAACAACGCCGTGGTCGGTAATGGCTATCGCCTTATGACCCCATTTTGCGGCGCGCTTAACAAGCGCTGTGGGAGAAGAAATACCGTCCATTTCAGACAAGGAAGTATGAAGATGAAGTTCAACTCTCTTTTCAGGAGCCTTGTCCTCTTTTTCAGCCTTAAGCACCGTTGCGATACTGTTTGGTCTGAGCACAAATTCGTTTGTGAATTTATCAAGCTGATAAGCGCCGCTGACAAGAACAGTTGAAGCGTTCTCCAGCTTTTTAATAATTGAATCAACCATATTCTTGCTGTCAAACATTTTTACCGTAACAGAAGAAGTATAGTCGGAAATATCGAAAGTAAAAATTTTATTGTCGCCGCGCCTTGTTTCGCGGGCTTCACTGTTGAGAACATCGCCCCAAACGGTAATTATACCGTCGTCAGTGTTGATATCCTCCATTTTTTTCGGCTTTTCACGAATTGTTTTGCCGTATATAAGATGAACAGTGTCCTCGTAAATCGGGAAATCGCCCAGTAATCTGTGTTCAACATTCTTTTCTTCTTCGGCTTTCTTCTGCTCTTCCTGCTGTTTCTTCTGTTCAACCGCCTGCTTAACGGCTTTTTCAATATCGTAGTTTTGCAGTTCGCAGAATTCAACACTGAGATCAATGCCGAACAATTTTTGAATTTCCGCGGAAATCATCTCTCCGGCACTCTTGGCTGTAAGAACGTCTGCACCGCCGTACTTCAGTCCGATTTTCAGGACAGAACCCTCAAGGCTTGGCTCAGCGTCCTTAAAAAAGCCGTTGACCACCGCATTATTATTTTTAACTTTTGAGATAATTGACGGCAGGAAAGAAACGTCAAAAAGTGAAGAGTCGTAGCGCACATCAAGGTTGACCTTATCAAGACCCATTTTCTCCTGAATTGAACGGGAGCAATAAACTGAGTCTTCATAGGACAGCAGTGACGGCAGGTGCAAACCTACCGTCAATTCACGCTTATTACGACTGATGGTCAGCGAAGTAATCTCTCCGTCAGCCAAATGCGACAGCCACTCGCTGTCTATATAATCGCCAAAGTAATCCGAAAATTTGTTCATTATAATTTATCTATCTCTTTCATCAATTCGTCAAGGAGCCTATCCTCAGGCACCTTGCGAAGTATCTCACCTTTTTTAAATATAAGCCCGCTGCCGTCTCCGCCGGCAATTCCGATGTCCGCTTCCCTGGCTTCACCGGGGCCGTTTACAACACATCCCATAACGGCAACTTTAATAGGTTTGTGAACGTTTCTGAGGCGCTCTTCAACCTGTTTCGCAAGTCCTACAAGATCAATTCTCGTTCTGCCGCAGGTCGGACAAGAAATAAGATACGGTCTGTCGTTTTTCATGCTGATTGCCTGAAGAATATCAAAGGCGGCATAAACTTCTTTTACGGGAGCGTCTGTAAGGCTTACGCGGATAGTGTCGCCTATTCCGTGGCAAAGAAGCGAACCAATGCCAGCCGCCGATTTGATAATTCCCATTCGCTCCGTGCCTGCTTCCGTAACACCGAGATGAAGCGGATAATCGCACTTTTCAGCTGCCAGTTCATAGGCGGCAATCATGGTCGGCACGTTACTTGATTTAATTGAAATTACAATATCGTCGAAATCAAATTTTTCCAGAAGCGACGCATGATACATTGCGCTTTCCACCATCGCCTCAGGCGTCGGTGAACCGTACTTTGCAAGAATATGTTTTTCAAGAGAGCCGCTGTTAACGCCAATTCTGATCGGAATACCCTTCTGACGGCAAACGTCAGCAACAGCCTTAACGCGGGAGTCGTCGCCGATATTTCCGGGATTAATTCTTATTTTGTCAATTCCTCGCTCCGCCGCCGCTATTGCAAGGCGGTAATCAAAATGGATATCTGCAACAAGGGGTACGCTGACCGCCTCTTTTATCGGCTCGATAAGGTCAAGCGCCGCTTCATCGGGAATAGCAAAGCGGATTACCTGACAGCCTGCCACTTCAAGTTCTCTTGCCTGAACTACTGAACCCTCAATATCTGTTGAAGGCACGTTGAGCATTGACTGAACGAGTATTTCGCTGTCGCCGCCGATATATGTGTTGCCTAATTTAATTTTCTTGCTGACTCTTCTTTTCATAGTAATCACCTGTAGTGTTAATGAAACAGTTTTGTTATATCGCTGAATGTTACAATGCACATAAATCCGAGAAGAATTATTAGTCCGGCTCCGTTAATTATCCATTCAGCCTTATCAGGAATTTTTTTGCGGCATATTCCCTCGCCTATCAGCATGAACATCCGCCAGCCGTCCAGAGCCGGAATCGGGAACAAATTAAAAAGTCCCACGTTTATAGTAAGCAGAGCCATAAGTCTCAGCGCCGACGTGGCTGAAACCTTAACGGCTTCGCTGACGTACGACACGGCTCCCACCGGACCGCTGATATCCGACAGTCCGTATCTTCCGCCGATAATATCCGCAACGGAAAGAAAGACCATTCTTGCATAGGAAATTGTCTGCATGAAACTTTCTTTTATTACGTTGCCAACAGTTTTATCTACGCCTTTTAGCCAGAAGTCCATCTGGACAAATCTGTTTCCCTCGTATGTCTCCATAGCAAAAGTTACGTCTATCGTTTTAGTTTCTCCGCCGCGTTCCACAACGAAAGTAAGCGTATCGTCCGCACTGCGTGACAATCCTGTTGTAACATCGGTGGATGTAAACACGCGCATTCCATCGATAGATTTTATTTTATCGCCAGCCTGAAGTCCGCTTTGAGCGCTGACAGCGTTTTCTTCAAACTTTGCCACCGTCGTTGTTCCCACAAGATTTCCGGAGCAGACGATAATAAGAACTATTAAAAAGCCTAAAATCAAATTCATTACCGCGCCGGCAACTATAACGAAAAGCCGCGCGGGAACACTCTTTTTTGAAAAAGCGTTTTCGTCAGAAGATTCTTCGCTCTCTCCCTCCATCTGGCAGTAGCCGCCGAAAAGTATCCAGCGAAGAGAATACAAGGTTCCGTTTTTTTCTTTTTGAAAAATTTTCGGTCCCATGCCAACTGAAAACTCGTTGACTTTTATTTTCATCAGTCTGGCGGCGAAATAATGGCCGCCCTCGTGAACGAGAATAATCAGTTCAAAAAATATGATTGCAATAATAATCGGGTATACCGTGTTCCACAAAGATGATAAAGTCACTTAACCGCCTCAATTACATAATCTCTCGCAACTCTGTCAGCAGAGAGGACATCCTCAAGCTGATAATCCTGCTTATTATTACAGTTATTCATTGCCTCACGGTTTAATACGGCAATGTCGTTAAACTTTATTTTACCCTGAAGAAACAGTCTTACACTTTCTTCATTCGCTCCGTTAGCCGCGGCGGGGCAAAGACCGCCTTGTCTTATTGCGTCCTTACAAACGTTGATGCATTTGAACGTTTCATAGTCCGGTTCAAAGAAAGTCAGTTTGCCGTAATCAGCAAGCGAAAGTTCTTTTACGGGACTTTCAAGGCGTTTCGGATAAGTAAGCGCATACTGAATTGGAATTCTCATATCAGGAACGCCAAGCTGAGCGATAACGGAATTGTCGCTGTAAACTACCGCTGAATGGACAACACTTTCGCGGTGAACAACGATTTCAATTGCGTCGTCAGGAACGTCAAAAAGCCATTTTGCTTCAATAAACTCAAGACCCTTGTTCATCATTGTAGCGGAGTCTATGGTGATTTTAGCGCCCATATCCCAGTTGGGATGACGAAGCGCGTCAGATGCGGTAACGTTTTCCAGTTCGTCTGAAGTCTTACCGAAGAAAGGACCGCCGGACGCCGTAAGAATTATCTTTTTCAGCGCCTTTTTTTCAGGAGAACCCTGAAGGCATTGGAAAATTGCAGAATGTTCGCTGTCAACGGGAAGAATTGAAACACCGTATTCTGCCGCCATATCGGTAACGAGTCTGCCTCCGGCAACAAGCGTTTCCTTATTTGCCAGGGCAATAGTCTTGCGAGCCTTTATCGCATCAAGGGTGGGCACAAGACCTACCATACCAACAACCGAATTAAGCACGGTATCTGCGCCTTCATAAGTAGCGCAGGCCTTAAGGCCATCCATTCCGCAAAGTACTTTTGTTGACGTGTCGGCAACTCTCGTTTTCAGTTCCTTTGCCGCGTCTTCATCCATCATGGAAACGACCTCGGGCTTAAACTCCCTTATCTGCTTTTCCATAAGTTCGGTGTTTTTATTTGCCGTAAGGCATTTGACATGGTAATGATGCATTCTGCAAACATCCAGGCTCTGGGTACCGATCGAACCGGTAGAGCCTAAAAGAGAAATGGCTTTCACAAAATCACCTCGTGAAAATTATTTAAGAAATACGGTTATCGCAATTGCGTATGTAATCGGCAGAGTGAAAAGAGATGAATCAAATCTGTCCATAACTCCGCCGTGGCCGGGAAAGATCTTTCCGAAGTCTTTTACTCCGAAGTTGCGCTTAAGCACGGAAGCACTGAGATCTCCCATCATGCCCATAAACGAAACGGGAAGGCAGGCAATCAGCAAAACAGTTGCCGCGAATTCGTCCATTTTAAAGTCTGCAAAACGGTTATAAAGAATTATTGCAACGCCGTTGAGCAGCAAAGATACAATAAGACCGCCGATAGCGCCTTCCACTGTCTTTTTCGGTGAAATATTGGGACTCATCTTGTGCTTGCCGAAAGCCATGCCCGTAAGCTGGGCACCGGTATCTGTAGCAAGTGCACAGATAAGGCCGTAAAAGATTAGGTAAATTCCGAACTGCTCAATCTGGAACATATCACGCAGTCGGATGATTGTTGAAAATCCGAAGGGCACAAGCGCAGAAGCAAAAACTGAAACGCTTACGTCCTCAAACGTTGTATAAGCGTATCCCTTGAGCATAGCAAGCAGGAATACAAGAACAAGAGCAATTATATAGACGATACCGGGAAGCGCGTCTGTTACTTTGCTCCAGATTTCTGCCGAAACCCATGGCTCAAGCGCCTTTTCGGAAGAAAAGAACGGGAAAACACAGGCAAAAGCTGTTCCGACAACACGGATAAAAGTGTTTTCCACCTTTGCGCATTTCATTATTTCATTTGCCGCTACGGCAGACAGAAAAGCAAGAACAGCCACAAGAAGCGGCGTATTGATCTGCCATACAACAAGGGCAAGGACAGCCAAAAGAACAACGGCTGTTATAACTCTTTGTTTCATAATATTCTCCTATTTCGGCGGTCAATCATCCGCCTTGATTTATCCGCCGAAGCGGCGGTTACGCTTTTCAAAAGCTCTGAGCGCTTCGCAAAGATCATCTACAGTAAAGTCAGGCCACAGCACATCGCTGTACCAAAACTCGCTGTAAGCCGCCTGCCACAACAGGAAATTCGACAATCTCTGTTCGCCGCTGGGACGTATTATCAAATCGCATTCGGGAACGGTGAAAATATTGGAAGAAATGTCGTCTTCTTCAATATGTGTCTTTCCCTGCTGAAGAAGAGTATTTACAGCATGGACAATTTCCTGTCTTCCGCCGTAGTTTATTGCCACATAAACAGTAGTGCCTGTATGGTGGGCTGTCTCCTCTTCCGCCTCGTTCATCAGCTGCAAAAGATCCTCTCTGATGCCGCTGCGCTCGCCGATGAATTTCAGCCTTATCTCTCCGGCCTGAGTAATATCGCTTTTCGCTTCAAGAAGATAATCTTTGAAAAGACCCATCAGCGCGTCAACTTCCTGCTTCGGCCTTTTCCAGTTTTCCGTTGAGAAAGCATAAAAGGTTACATACGGAATTCCGATACGCTGGCAAGCTTTGGAAATAGTACGAAAAACTTCGCCTCCTGCCTTATGACCGGCTGTTCTAGGAAGACCTCTTTTTTTCGCCCATCTTCCGTTTCCGTCCATTATGATACCCACGTGGTTGGGCAAAACAGAAAAAGTTTCATTTACATTTTCACTGCTTTTTTTTGAAAACAACGCCATAATGTAACTCCCGCTAAAACGCATTATCGGGCGACTGAAAAGCCGCCCTTATATTGAAAATATGCCTTTCGTCAGATTGAAAGAACTTCCTGCTCCTTCTTTTTAGCAGCATCTTCAATCTGTTTGATATAATCGTCGGTGATGTCCTGAAGTTTCTTTTCGCCGTCCTTCTGGTCATCTTCGGTAATCTCATTGTCTTTCTTCATCTTTTTGAGATCGTCCATAGCGTCACGGCGAATATTTCTTACAGCAACTTTGGCTTCCTCACCGCGCTTTGAAACATCCTTTGTAAGCTCCTTACGGTGTTCCTCAGTAAGCTGAGGGAAGGTAAGGCGGATAACCTTTCCGTCATTTTGGGGATTGATGCCCACGTCTGATTTATTGATAGCCTTTTCAATCTCTTTCAGCGTTGAAGCATCCCAGGGCTGAATAACAAGCATTCTTGCCTCAGGCACGCTGACAGCCGCCATCTGGTTAATTGGAGTAGGCACTCCGTAATAGTCAACCATAACTTTATCAAGAACGGCAGGATTTGCTCTGCCTGCACGAACTGCGGCGTAATCGCGCTCAAGAGCGTTCATGCATTTTTCCATTTTTTCTGTTGTTTTAGAATAGAGTTCGCTGAGTTCCATTTTTCTTACCTCTCTTTGTATTTATCGATGTTAATTCTTAACCAAGGTTCCGATCTTTTCGCCGCTTACAGCGCGAATGATATTGTCAGGGTCGTCAAGATTAAATACAAGAATAGACATATTGTTATCCTTGCAAAGGGAGAAAGCAGTTGAGTCCATAACCTTCAGGTCGTTGTTGATTACTTCTCTGAACGTTACCTCGTCATACTTAACCGCGTCGTCAAATTTATTCGGGTCTTTATTATATACGCCGTCAACGTTTGTACCCTTAAGAAGCACATCGGCATTGATCTCTACCGCGCGGAGAGCGGCGGCAGTATCGGTTGAGAAGAACGGAGAACCTGTTCCGCAGCCGAAAATAACAATTCTTCCCTTTTCCAGGTGGCGAATTCCTCTGTTGCGGATATACGGCTCAGCAATCTGGCGCATTTCGATAGCTGTCTGAACGCGGACATCAGCGCCCAGCTGTTCAAGCGCGTCGCAAAGAGCAAGAGCGTTCATAGCAGTTGCCAGCATACCGATATGGTCGGCGCGCGCTCTGTCCATATGCTCGCTTGAGCGTCCTCTCCAGAAGTTACCGCCGCCTACTACGATGGCAATCTCAACGCCAAGATCAGCAACTTTCTTAATTGATGTGCAGATTTTTACAACAGTTTTATCATCAATACCCGTACCCTTTTCGCCGGCGAGCACCTCGCCGCTGAGTTTAAGCAAAATACGATGATATGAAGTACCCATAATTAAACCTCCCGCAGAATCGGAGCCTGCATTATATATTTTTATATATATTAATATATTTTTGCATTAATGTAAATAGAATAGGATAAAATTTCATAAAAATATTACCAAATTGAAACCCTTTATTTATTTGCAAAAATCGGCTTTAGCGACAAACAACCCCTGAAACATATGGCTTCAGAGGTTGTTTGGTAGTTTATTACTGCTGTGTTTCTGTTCCCGTATCCGGTTGTTCCGGCTGCTGGGCGCTCATTCTGGAAAGAAGAACATAGTCTCTTCCGTTGACCCAGCCGTCGTTATTAATGTCATAATAATAGCCAAGGAGGTGTTCTGAAACATTGCCCTGGTTTGAAATAAAGCCGCTGTTTACAAGAGTCAAAAGCATCGTTCTTGTAGATTCGCAGTTTTCGCACTTATAGTTACAGGTCGTTCCGTCACATGAAACAAATCTGTAAGAATGGCCGGAAGCGGGCACAACGTTTGTACGTGTTTTTGAACAGCCTTCAACAGTACAGGTATCAATAGAAGTTCCCGTCATCAGGCAAGATGGCTCGGTAAGAGTTCGGGTTGTATAATATCCCTCAATCCATTCCACATGAACAAGTTCCGTATAACTGTCGCCGCAGACAGAGCAGGTATATGTGTCTACTCTATGGCCGTCTTCACGAATTTCTCCCTCAGCAACTTCATATGAGTGGCCGCCTTTTATAGTTTCAACAACTGTTTCACCGCAGACAGTGCAGACGCCTGTTCTGGAACCGTCAGTTGTGCAGGTAGGTTCAACTGTAACGGTCCATTCCTCCACCTGGTGACCCGGAGCGGGCGTATAGAAAGTTTCTGTTGCCGCGCACTTAAGAGTCGTCATCGGATCCTCAATGTTACAGCGGCGAATAACTATTCCGCTTTTTGTGCATGTAGCTTCCTGAAGCACTGTATCGGTATAGTTTCCTTCTACCCAAATGTAATTGCCCTCTTCGTCTCTGGCATGGGTCATTCTTATAACGTCTGTTTCAGGATCATTGCAGTTTGCGCAACGGTAATAATTGAACACATGACCGTTTTTCTCAGTCTGATCGTCGACCTGAATTATCTGGAGGTCATGTCCTGTTGCGGCGATTTCCTCAGTCCTTAAAACTATTCCGCAGTCGTCGCAGATAATGTCCTGGCTTCCCTTCTCAGTACAGGTAGGAGCCAGCGTTACCTGAGCATGGGTATTGATATGCTCGCAGTCATCAATCGAAACAAACTTATAGCCTTTTTCAGCGGCGTATGAAGCGGTTGTAGAGCCGCCGTGGCCGTAGAAAGTAAGGTTAGTTTGGCATCCGTCAAACGGGTCGTTGCCGCCGAAACTCATATTCGGATTATAAATATAAACAGACAGCAGAAATGTATTGTTGGCAAAAGCGCGAATGCCGACGCTTGAAATGGTTTCAGGCAGAGTAATAGTCGCCATAGAGCAGCCATAGAAAGCGTAATTGCCTATTTTTGTGCATGATACAGGGAAATTAACGCGCTTAACTCCCGCGTTTCTAAAAGCGAAATCGCTGATTTCCGTCATGGTTTCAGGAAGCGTTACATCAGAAAGAGCGGAGCAATTTTCAAATGCGTTTAAACCTATTGAAGTGATTTTTGTGTCTCCTAAATTGATAGCTTCCAGCGAAGTATCGTTATAAAACGCGTTACTGGAAATTGTGGTCAAGGTTGAGGGTAAAACAATAGTCTTAACGTTAGTAAGTTTGCTGAGGACATAAAGATTGAGCTGTGTTATTCCCTCGCCTACCACTACTTTGGTTATGCTTTCTCTGTAACTGTACCACGGTGTCCTTCTCAGCGGAGTTTCACCAGATGCATACCACTCTGTTTTTCCTGTTCCAGTAAGAGTAAGTACACCTGTGGCTGATTCAAAAGTGTAGCTTACCGAGTCGCCGCAGGAACCGCTGTCATCATTAGCCGCATAGGCAGAAAACGACATACCCGACAGCATTGAAACAAGAAGAAATAAACTCATTATCAGCGATATCGTTTTTTTCATATTAAATCCCCCAAAAGTCATAATATCCAATTAAATACTAACATAATTTTTTGACTTATGCAATAAAAAGTAATGCTATTTTAAACACCTATTTATATAAATTAACTAAACCGGCAAGAAGTTTTTCTGCTTATTTTCAATTAAAACAATAATAAAAACAGACGTAAATAATTAGAAAATTCTGATTAAAATTGCAATTTCACATTCAAAACAATTATAAAAATATAAACAAAAAAGCTTGAAAACATAAAGTTCTCAAGCTTTTTCAAAATTGTTTTTAATTACTTAGCCGTTGATCTGAATTGCGAAAAAGATTTCAAATTTGGCTTAAACACGGCATATCCGCACCATTTCGTTCATCGGCTGCCTCAAGTTTGTTTCTTATCAATATTGGTGTTGTAAAAACGCCTCATTTTTTATTGTCGCAAAAATAATTTTGCCCAATCATGATAGCACAAATCACCACAAACTGTCAATAAATACCATCTGCAACTATGAGGCTATTCCAAGCAAGTCCTCACCTTTCATTTTTTCCATATTAGATTTACTTTCTAATATATGTGTATAGGATAATGTGGTACTATAATTTGCGTGTCCCATAATCTTTTGAACAAAGTAAGGCTCCATCTTTTTCTCGAAACATCTTGTAGCAAAGGTATGCCTAAATGCGTGCGGATATATGTTATCAATAAACCTTGGTTCTCGACCTTCTTGTTGAGCATTATATCCTTCAATGGCACGCATGTTTTTAACTATAATTTGTGTGGTATGAGCTAACGCATATCTTGTTAGCGGAGATCCGTATTTTGTTGTAAACACTAAATCTCCATATTCTTCTTTAGAACGCCATCTCTTACCCATTTTAGATTTGCATATTCCCTGCTTTTCTCTCCAATCTTTGAAGAGTTGTTCAACATTGCTGAAAAATGGTATTGTCCTAAAACCCGAGATTGTTTTAGGAGAAGTTATCTCTTCATATTTCACACCGTCTATATATGCAGTTGACATTGAGCGTTTAATATAAATTTCCTTTTTATAAAAATCTATATCACTCCATCTTAAAGCTGAAAATTCCCCAATTCTTATTCCCGTAAGCATTAGAATCATATATGGTTCATAATAGAATGTTCCTTCAATTTGAGATATAAATAAATCTTGTTCCCAATGTTCAAGAACTCTACGCTCTGCAATAGGTTTAGCATCTTTAACACATACTCCAAGACAAACATTATGCTGCATTATCTTATTGGCAATGGCAGCATCTATACATTGTTTGATAGCACTTAATGCCTCTTCTAATGTTCTTTGAACATATCCCTTTGCTATAAGCTCATTCGTAGCTTGCTGAATATCTAATTGAGATAAGTATTCAAGTTTTTTCTCACCAAGAATAGATAAGTATGTATTCTTGATTTTTGCATCATACTTTTTCGCACATATCTCATTTTTTAATTGCGGTGCTTTACATTTCTCAAACCATTCACTATACCAAGATAATAAAGTTTCATTTGGTCTGTAATTATATTCATCCCTTAATGTTTTAGCTTTTTCTTCCTCAAATATCTTTCTCAAGGCTGATAAGCTCCTATTACAAATATCTATGGTTTTACCATTAATTTGTGCTCTTGCCTCATATCTGCCATCTTTTCTTTGATGAAGACCCATTCCTATTTCTTTACCTTTTAAATCTTTTCCCATAAAGAGTTACCTCATTTCTAAAAATTTGAAATATCGATATTACACTCATAATGATAATCATTATTTCAAATCTTTCAATTATGCGATTATATATCAATATGATATTTCGCACACTTGACTAAGTATTCATCAAAAAGTTCTTTGTTAACATATAATCTGTTCCCTACCCTCACAGTGAATTTACTTTCAGGTCTTTTCAATATCTCCCTTGTTTTTGTCATACCCCAACCTGTGTATTCACAAACTTCTTTAATGTTTAATAATACTTTATCCATATTAAATAACACCTTTCTCTAATATTTATACAATCTATAATAATCGTAATTCAAAATTAATCAACATTGCGATTTTATCGAATCTGTATTTTGCATACTTGACAATGGTATATAATAATTATTTTCATTATATAATGTAACTATAATTATTTATGTTTAAGTCCTACGCTTACAGCAAGTGCTTTATCTATACCATCAATATGAACATCACTCAAATGACCAATATATGAATCTAATCGCTTCTTATCAATAGTCCTTATCTGCTCAAGCAAAACTATTGATGGTGCTTCAAGACCACTTTCGGTATTAACAAAATAGTGAGTAGGCAGTTTCGCTTTCACTCCTACTCGACTTGTTATGGCTGCAATAATTACTATTGGGCTATGCTTGTTACCTACATTGTTTTGAATAATAAGTACAGGTCTATACCCCTTTTGTTCTGAGCCTATGCCTCTGCCTAAATCTGCATAATACATATCTCCTCTTAAATAATCTTTCATAAATAAACCTCCTTCATAGACTTTTGCCTATGTAAGAAGCCAATCAGCAAAACATTAATAGTTGAGTTCTTATTTAGAAGAAAATAAATCTTGTCTTACTGATTGACTAATAATATATGAAAGCAATTTAATTTGTCCTCAACACCCCAAATTGCAAATAAGGGAATCATCAAACGGCTGATTGCTAATCAGCTCCACAGGAGTTCCACCTCTCCGACTTCATCCGAGCTGCCCCCATTGCCTGCGACGGTTTTATCACGCTCGGACTGTGGCTGGGCAGGAGTATCATTATCCCTACTGTCTGTCATTGCCATATCAGCAGCAAACTGATATTTATAACAATCATTTCTCGCTCAACAATAATGTGTGTCTTGGCGTGATTATTAAAGCAGCTTATGCTTCCGCACAACAATAGGAATGTATTTGATGAATGACTTATTCAGTTTATGAAAGGAAGTCCTTTCATAAACTTCAACTTGTTGGGGGTGTTTTGTTGGGGGTATTATTCAAAATTTTTCAAAAATTTTTTCCTTGCTGTTTGAACAGACTCGTAAATTGTCTTGACATTTCTCCCTTCTTTTTCGGCTATTTGTCTGTATGTAAATTGTTCTGAATAGTGCTCCAAAAATCTTTTTTTCGGTACAGGTGATAAAGTTGATAATGCCATTTCAATCTTGCTTTGCAATTCGGCATTATTTAATATTTCAAAAATAGAATCAGTTTCATATCTCATCAGAGTATCCGATTCAATTCTTTTTGACTGCCTGATTTCACGCATTTGATGTTTGGATTCATTTCGGTTATATAACTGATTGATTTCCAAATACTGCTGCCATTCATTTGCACTAAAAACCTTATTAAAATTCAATTTTAGTTCAGGCAAAATAGAAAACAGTTTGTCCTGTTCAATATCACTAACGCAAACTAAAATTGTATTTTCTTTCATTTCATATTCGTGAGAAACATCGTATATCTCACATATTTTTTTCATTTGTTTTAACCTCCAAATTTTGAATTATTTTGATTTTCAAAATTCAGAGATTATGGATATTTTGCTATGTATTGCTGCCAAGAACAAACTGACATTTTAAATAAAAAAATAAAGGATACACAACAGTTAAAATAACCATTGTGTATCCTTTAACTTAAAATACAAGTTAGTATTATATAACATTTCCTATAAAAAGCATTTATTATTTCAATAAATGTTTAATAGAAAAGCTAATAATAAATGATTGGCATAACCAATCTACAAATTTAATTGGTATTGATTGACTGATATTTACTGCCTGCTGTAATTTTGGAAATTCATTTTCATAGTTACCAATCATTAAATCTTCAATCGACATATTTAATGATGCCATCAAAATACGTTTCCAAGTAAATTCATAATTAATGTTTTCTAGTTCATTTAAATATGGCGAAATATCAATTTTTTTACAACTTTTAAATATGTTATTGTATAAATTCAAGCAAAATATAGTTTCAGGTATAATATTATATTTAGTTGAGTTTATAAAAAGTTTATTAGCATTGAATTCAGTAGAATTAATCAATACAGCTAAATCCAAAACATGTTGTATAGGTGTTTGAAGCCCTGTTTGCGTTTTTCCATAAAAAACATGATGTTTGAGTAAATGACGAAATAACACACACAAATTATCATGTAATTCAAGGCTTTTTATATTCTTATAGCAACCAAACTGAGTTGAATTTTCAAATAATATGTTCGTATCAAACTTTGTTGATGACTTTACAAAATGAGCATTTGTTATATTCAGATTACTATGTATATCTATAGAAATCTTTTTATGTGAATTAAACATCATCAATGTCTGCGTATTATCCATATATGTTTTAGGAAAAAATTTCATATTAAAAATCGGATTATCATACATAGTTTTAAATTTTATATGATAACCTAATTTTAATAATTTTCGATATAAATCTTGAGCATTATCACTAGAAACTAAAATATCAATATCATCGAATACTCGTTCTATATTCCCATAATAATTATTTTTTAAAAATAAACCTTTTATACCAATAATAGGAATATTAAATGCATCAAACAACGATAACTCTTCGCAAACTTTTTTATCAAATTTTTTTTGTTGTATTAACAAGTTTGTTCTTTTTTCTACAACTTCACTTTCATCTATAAATCTACAAGTCGCAAGATTTTTATCTTGTTTAAGATATGATAAATAATTATTATAACCACTAGAACTTTTAATTAATTCAAAAAGATTTCTTATATCATTGTAAATATTATTTAAACTGGCGGATGCTTCTATCGTATCATAAGACATATTTTGTTCTCCTTAAATAAATATAATTTCATAAAACTATTAATGCAGATATTGGATTTATTTTTAGTCAATTGATTAAAAAAACTTTCTATATCTTTGATTTATCAATCGATTTATTTCTATTTGATTTAATTCAGTAAGTGAAGAAATAATAAAATCCTTTATTCTGTTACTAATTGTTTTTAAATACTGAGTTTCTATTATGTCATTTTCATTAATTATTTCATCTATAAATCCATTGTTAATTTCATGAACTTCATTTAATATTATATCTTCATTAAGAATTTCCTTTCTTGCTCTAGGAGAAATGCATCCCAAATTAGCTGTTTCTAAAACAGCTAATTTATCGCATACACATAATCCGACAGCTCCTCCACTATAAGCATTTCCTGTAATCACACACACTATAGGTACCGATAAATCAAGCATAGTAGATATGTTATTTGCAATAGCTGAAATTTGACCATGCATCTCCGCTTCAATACTTGGTTCTGCACCAATAGTGTCTATGAAACAAATAATCGGTCGATTAAACTTCTCTGCTTGCTTCATTATTCTTAATGATTTTCTATATCCTTCTGGCTTTGTCATAGAAAAATTACATGCAATATTTTTATATATATCACTATTGCTTACTTGCATAATAATAGAAACACTTTCATTATTAATTCTACCAATTCCACATTCTATTGATTTGTCCTCTCCAATAATTCTATCTCCATGCATTGGCAAAAATTCAGTTGTTATTGTTTTCACTAGATCAACGGTATTATAATTTTTGTTTTTCATTATTGTATCCATGTATCGTTAAGATTTGCTCTAATATATTTGCAAGGTTTTTTTTATTTGTTACTATATCTGCAAATCCACATTCATCCCAAAATTTTGATGTCCGAATTTCTTTAATGTTTTCTTTATATGTGTTTTCTATTATTTTTCTTCCAGCAAATCCAAATATCGCATCATCCTCAAACACTATAATATCTGCCAACGCAACAATACCTATACTTGTCCCACCAAAAGTTGGCTTACGAACAACAGAAATATATAATAAACCTTGTTCGTTATGCTTATTAATTGCACTAATAACATTAATAATTTGAACAACTGCTTTAAAACCTTCTTGAACTCTAATACCACCTGATAAAACATATGTTATTATCGGATATTTATTTTTTGTGGCGTAGTCAAAGCCTTTAATAATTTTTTCTGCTTCTTTTATGCCTATTGTGCCAATATCGTTACCCTTTTCAAACTCAACAAACAAAAATTTAATATTTCCTAGCTTAGCTATATAAATTGCAACGGAACATATGTCTTTTGTATAAAGTTCTTCGATAAAGTCGATTTTTTTAATTTTACAATTATCATTCATACTTCATCACCTAAAATATTCAAATACATATTATATACTAATTTTATACCGTAAACTATATGACTAATTTTCATGTTTTCATTCGGTGCATGATTATTTTCATCACTTTGGGCTAGTGGTACTATATAAATTGGACAATTTAAAACGCTCAATTTTTCTAATGGTAAATAGGCATTAATTTGTTCATAAACTATTGGCTTTATACCACTTATATCAAAAATCGTATTAGCTAATACTTTTAAATGTTTTTGATTTATTTCTGATATAAATGGAGAGCAGACTTGTCTATATTGCACATTTATATTTTTTAATTTAAAAAATTCATTTATATACTTCTTTTCATCATAAATATTTTGTTTATCTAATCGCATATCAATATTACACTTAGCTTCGGCAGGTATAATTCCTTTTTTTAAATTTCCGCTGTTAAATCCTGAAATTGTAAATGAAGCATTACTATTAAAATATTCTTCAACAATATGACTAGTATTAACAAATTCATTTATACTACTAATTAGATTAAATGCTGCCCCATTATATATTCCGCCATAATTTCCTGCATGCAAATAGTTATCGAACTCTTTTTCTTTTTTTATAAGTAAATATGAAAGCTGTCCTCTGCAACCATGACCGATTATTGGATGACTATCATACCAATGAGAATCGAGAACAATAACAAATAGTGGATTCAAAAAATCATGGTACTTTTCACAAAAAAAATCTAAATTATCGCTCTCACTTTCTTCGGAATCTTCAAAAATTAAACTTATTCCTAAATCAGAACTTATTTTGTGATTTTTTTGAAGCATTTCAATCGCTTTTAATGAAGAGTAAATTTGACTTTTTGCATCACCACTACCTCTGCAGAATATACGTTCATTAATAATAACAGGTTCAAATGGATCGGTATTCCAAAGGCTTCTACAACCGACAGGTTTCACATCGTAATGAGAGTATATTAGTATATTATTCTTACTACATTTATTTGTTCTTGCACAAATTACAGAAGTGTTTTCGATAGTATCAAATAAAACTTCCAGACCTATATTCTCCAAAAAGTCTAAAATTAATTTTGCACATTTTTGTTTTCCATCATAATTATATGACTTGCTTTTTAGTATTGGAAACAACTCATTTTCAATATTATCTATTATTGTATATTCAAAATGCTTTTTCATCTTAAATCCTTGTTTGATAATTTTCTCCTCGCTGTCCAGAAATCTTTTCCCATGGATTAATCACAACGTCAATAGTTTCAGGATGTGCCAATTTCCATTTAGCAGTATCTGGAGACAATGGTTCCCATAAATAACTATGATTATCTTCAAGCCATTTTTTAGCTAACTTTTTATCATTGAAATACTCAACAACAGTGGAAACAAGATTAGGTAAAATACCTGCAAATCCAATATTATGTTTTTTGCATTCTTTTAATATTGCATCTGTAGATTTTTGTATTTGAATAACTTTTTCATCCCAAGAATTTATTTTTTCATTAAACGAAATATAACTACCTGTATCCTCAATTATACTTATACCAAATTTTTCAGGATCTTTATGTATAGGGGAATCAATAGGAACAAAAAACGGATTTACTCTAACACTATCAATATAATCTGAATTATCATTTATGAAATCAATAGTTTGTTGAATATCATTATCATTTTCATGTAAATATCCAGTCATAATATTGATATGGTTCCATAAACCTACCTCATGCGAATCTTTCAATATCTGTTTCATTTCATCAACATACAATTTTTTATTCATGTGATCAAGAATCTTTTGACTTCCACTTTCAACACCATATCTAACTAAAACACAACCGGCTTGTTTAATTCTTCTCAAATCAAGTTTAGATAAATTATTAGGTCTAAGGTAACAAAACCAATTTAAATTTAAATTTGCAGATATTAAATTATTTGTAAACTCATTTATAAACTTTTTTGTTGGATTCATTTCATTGCAAATCAAACTAAAATTCTTACAACCATATGCGTTATGCATAGAAATCATTTCATTTGAAATATCGATTGCGTCCTTTATTGTTTCAGTATTTTTACTAATTCTACAAAAACTACAATTATATGGACAACATCTATCACCAACTAATAGTTGATAATTAATATCATTGTAATCAATTTTATATAATTTTTTTTGCTGCTTAATATATCCTTCAAGATTTATATCTGAATAATCTGCTTCAGGAATTTGAACTTTCTCTTTTGAATTATTTTTTATTACAACTTTGCCATTCTTTTCATTGACATTAAAACAACTATAATCGTAGTTTTTACCTTCTATCTCATTTATAAGTTGCAACATCGGTTTCCACCCTTCACCAATAATTGCATAATCGGCATCAATTGTATCAAGAACATCAAAAGAATTGCCTTCGGTAATAAAAGCTCCACCTACTATAAATTTACGTTGTTTATTTCTCAAATTTTGGATAATCATTTTACTATAAGGAATTTGTCTCTTTCCCATAATTGAAAAACATATAATTTCAAAACTTTTTAACTTTTCAATAATTGAATCAAGTTCTATTTTAGTCTCATCAATTATAAAATTGTCTTTTTGAGCAAACTCACTACTTTTATAACCTTGAGATAACCATAATTCAAGTTCAAGGTCAAATGTTGTAACATTTTTTTTGTGCTGCTTTAAATATGATTTTAATACAGCTATACCTAGCGGAGGAACAGGAATAAATTGTTGTTCTGAAGGTGCGTAACATAATGCGATTTTCATAATATCTATTTCCTTATATATTCTTCAAAAATTTTTTTATATATTTTATAATCTTCAATATTGAGCTTTTGGTATTCAAGTAAATCAAAATGTTTACCGTAATAAGGAATATACACTGTGGGTATATATCCATTATTACATAATAAGTTGTCTAATTGTCCAAATCCTAAAATACGTGTATTTATTTTTATTGACATATATCTCATATTAAGAATATCAAATAATCTAATTAATTCAATTAATGGTATTCCATTTTCATTAAAAGAAATATAGCCTACAATCCTACTATTTATTTGATCAATGTCATATTCAAATTTCATATCATACTTGTAATTGTTCGAATCGTTAAACTTATATACATAATTGCTATTTTTACATATTTGTATTATAAAGTCTCTCGTAGAAAGTGATGGCATTTCAAGTTTGACTTCTTTATGATTAATACCACTATATTTTCCAAGAATTATACTATTATCTCCAACTAAATTCGAACACCTATAATTTGTTTTCATTCCCAAAAAATAAAAACCATATTTTAATTTTAATTGTACAGATTGAGGAGGAATATCAACACAGCTAGCTACCACTAATGCATGTTGAAATTTTGAATAATAATCATTTCGTTCTTTTTCCAATCTACTTCCGATATGATATCCTCTGTATTTTTTATCAACCAATAAATGTGCTAATTTTATTAAATGATAATCGTCCTGCACGGTATCATATAATCCTGCAAAAGCAACAACTTTATCGTTCTCAAGTCCTACCCATCCTTTTAAATTATTAGAAAATAATTTTAGTAATGATTTTTCACTAGAAAATGCACTATAATGATATGAACCATAATTTTCTTTAAAAAGTGTTACTAAATCAGTAATATGTGTTTTCTTTACTTTTTCAATTATAATATTCATATTTTACAAAAGCTTTCATAAGGATTATTACCTGTCAATAAATACACATCAATATTTTCTAACCATTTTTTTATAATATTTTTAACCGTAACATCTTGCCTGTCAGATGTATATACCTCTAACCAATTAGGATGACAATAATCAAACGGAGATAATACATCAAGACGTTCAAGTGCGCTCAGTGCGCTTAATTTTTTTACTGCCGGATTTTCGTTTTTGTTATAATCAGTAATAAGTATTTTTTTAAGTTTAATATCTTTATTAACTGTTTCATCAAAAAGCAGTGGAATTTCTTCTACAGAAAATCTAATTTTGTCATGCGATTCTGATTTTTTAACGATTTCAGTATCCTTCCATCTCTCTAATCCAGTCATTGTTTTTTGGGGGACATTCACAGGAATCGGTATGCCACATATATAAAATGAATCGTTTTTTTTCTTATATATAGATACTCTGTCGTTTGCCTGAAATATTGCATTGTTGTTTTTTATTAAATCAAATAAAAGAGTTGTCTTTCCCGATCCAGACTTCCCACATATTACAACACCTTCACCATTAACTAAACAAGAAGCAGCATGTAGAGCAATATTTCCTTCTTTTTCAAGAAAAGTATTTAACAAAGTTTCAAATACATATACTAAATCATCATATATATTATTTCCGCACATAATTAATCTCTTATCTTCTAGTTTTATATATGTATTTGTTTCTAATACTTTAAAAAATTTAACATTGCCTTTTGAGATTTTTGCGGCTTGCTTTATCGCATCCTCTTGCCGATAAACTAATCCATTTAATAGAATTTTTTTGTTCTTACTATGTGAATTATGAATTAATGCTATATCACAATTTATATTATTAAACAGATTTTTATCTATATCATCACATAAACAAATTGTGAATAAATCTGAATCTTCAACTCCAAATTCAAAACAATAATAATTATTAAATTTCTTATAAAATTCCATAATTATATCATTATATTTTTTTGAGTAAGAAATCAAATTGCACTTAAAACTTGAATATTCAATTATTGTTTTCATTTTATCCCCTTAAATAATTTCGTCAAAAAACATGCCATATCTTTTTTTCTTTTCAGAAAGCACCTTTTTTATATCTTCTGAATAAAACATAATGGCGATTTCATCTGAAAAAGCCATACCTAATTTACTCAAAGAAAAGTGTTCATTTTCGATTTTCGCTAAACGATTTTCTTTGCAAAATGTAATCTGTTTATTAAAATCATTTTTAAAATCACTTTTAAAATATTCGTTATAATCTTTTATACTTATTCCTTTATAGTTATGTATTCCCAATACACATGATTTTGATTTCTGTTCTGATTCATTAAGAACATAACCTAAAGAATAAGGTAATACATTTCTATTTATTTTATTTTTATACTCTTCAATTGTTCTAGAATTCCAATACAATATATTTCCAATATAACCATATGAAGATAATCCAAAAGACAAAAGCTCGTTCTTTTTTATTCCTCTTTTACTAATGATTTGCTTTTGAATTGTATTCTCTCGACGTGAAAACTTATGTGACGAAGCCTGAATAAAACCAAATTCTTCCATTTTATTTACCAATGTAAAATAAAATTCAAGCATTCTATCGTCATGTTTTAAATTGTCATATTCATTCAATTTTGATTTTGGATGTAATCTTAATCTGTAAGCACTTATAGATTGAACTTCCAACGCATTTGCTATATCTAAGGTTTTTTTCCAATCTTCAAGTGTTTGATTTGGCAATCCGTACATTAAATCAATATTAATGTTTTTAAATCCTGCCGATTTAGCTATTTCTATGGCCTTAATAGCCACTTCACTATTATGTCTTCTATTAATAATCCTTAGAGTATCATCATTAAAACATTGAATACCAATGTTTAATCTATTTACTCCTAAATCTATTAATTTTCTCATTTTTTTCAATGTCACAGTTTCTGGACTTGATTCGCATGTTATTTCGATATTTTCTTTGATAGCAAAATTGTCAAATAAACATTTAAATATTTCTTCAAATTCCAATTCAGTTAATGTTGTGGGTGTACCACCACCTATATGAATGGAAGAAACTATTTTCTTTCCGTATTTATTACGAGCTAATTTTATTTCATGACGCAACAGTGAAACATATTCGGATTTTTTAACAGTGCATTTATTTAATTCATAACAACAAAAATAGCAATATGAACATTTTCCTGTACAATAAGGTATATGAATGTAGATATTTATTTCATCATCTAATTCTACACAGTCAAAATTGCTTTCGTCAATTTTATATAATGATTGTGGCGGAGGATATGAAAATGTAAACGCATATTCTTTATAATCTTTATGAATTTGCATTTTTTTACTTTGTATTGTTTTTGCCTCATTAAGAAAATCATTATAATTCATAAGCTTTTTTCTCCCTATTAAATAACTTATTACACAAGTTTTCAATATCCAGAAACGATTTTATTTCGTATAATTTATTCGGTGAATAATTATCTTCTCTATTAAAATGCACCGGTGTAAATCCCAATTCATTTGCCGGAATCAAATTTTTTATTCTATCATCAATAAAAATACAATCTGCATATCTTATATTATGATTTTTGACTATTTCATAAATCTCTTTATTCGGTTTTCTTAGTTTTACATCTCCACTAATTATTGAAAGCTTAAAATATTTATCTAAATCGTATTTTTTTCTTAAAAAAACAGACCATTCAGATACATCATTAGATATAATACCTAAATTGTATTTCTTATTTAAATTTTTTAATACTTCTAAACAATTTTTATCTAAAATCAACTGACTCTCTAAATATTCAGTCTCAATACTCGGATAAAATTCTCCAAGACCTACATTCCTCCAAAACTGTTTAGATGATATCGCACCTAAACTAGCTTGCATATATTCATTAACTATTTCTTCACTAGATATTTGCTTATTATACTTTTTTACAAAAGGGACTAATAAGTCATTTGTATCATCACCTACTATAAAAAGAACTCCCATTACATCAAAGAAAATCCATTTTTTCATATAAATACTCCCTAAATTTATTTTTTGTTTAAATAATATTTTGCTTGTGCATTCCATAGCTCGTTGTATTTTCCGTTCTTTTCAATAAGCTGCTGATGTGTTCCTGCTTCAACCAATTCTGCTTTATCAAATACAGCAATTCTGTCGCAGAACACGCAGCTTGATAATCTGTGTGAAATGTATATTGTAGTTTTGTTCTCAACAAATGAATTAATTCTGCTGTATATTTCATTTTCTGCAATCGGATCAAGTGCTGCCGTTGGCTCGTCAAGAATAACAATCGGTGCATCCTTGTATAATGCTCTTGCAAGTGCAAGCTTCTGTGCCTCTCCGCCGGAAATTTCAACACCTGCTTTATCCAATTCCTTATAAAGATAAGTGTTTTCCTTGTACTCCATTTTCAGCATTCTGTCTTTGATATTCGCCTCATCAAGCACTTTATAAAGCTTGTCACAATCGTATTCTTCGCCTGCTGAAATGTTTTGCGAAAGCGTTGTTGAAAAGATTTTGAAATCCTGAAAAACAACGGAATACAGGCGTATTATGCTTTCTTTTGTGTATTCCTTAATGTTGATGCCGTTAATCAGAATTTCGCCGTCTGTAACATCATAAAACCTGCAAAGCAGTTTAATAAATGTTGTTTTGCCACTGCCATTTCTGCCGACAACTGCAAGATTTTCGCCGTTGTTTATTTTTATATTGATGTTCTTCAAAGAATAATTTTCGGCATTCGGATATTTAAAAGATACATTCCGGAATTCTATTTCAAATTTATCTGTAAAATTAATATCCTTTCCACCATATTTCATATTATCCTGCGTATCAAGAATTTCAAAATAGCATTTTGCAAGTGGTATGATTTCCTGAAGCTTGCCAAAAGTGTTTGCCATCATCATAATGCCATTTATAATCTGCATAAATGAACCGCAATATAGCACAAGCGAGCCGATACCGAAAAGCCCGAGCAAACCTTTAATGCCAATAAACAGATAAACACCAAAGCCGACCACTGCGCCAAGTATCGCAACAAAGGAGCTCGCCTTCGCCGTGTGCATAGAGATTTTACGGAGTGTCTTTTCGCCGTCTGTTAAAATCTTGCTTGTGGCAATGCTGTCTATTAAATTCTGTTCCTTGTAAATTCTGATTTCCTTGCCAGTTCTGTAATCTCCGAAAATATCAAGAAAAGAATAGAAAATCCTGTCCAGTTCAGCATAGCTTTCGTTCGCCTTTAAATATGATTTGTTTATGTTTACCGCAACAAGAAGAATGAAAACCGCCATTGTAAGGATTGCGCTGATTATAGTAATCAAAAAAATCGGCTTTTCAAAAAAGGTATCTCCTGTTCTTGTAAATCCAACCTTAAGAAGCGGGAAGATGATAATAACGGAAATTATCAAGGTAAATAAGCCATTTAAAAATCTGTATGTTGTCCATACAAAATAGGGAAAGCGAGACCATCTGCTTTTTTCAGCCTCTTCGTGCTTGTGAATAAGCTCTTTATATTCGCTGTTTTCAAGCTTCTGATATTCTGTTTTGAACAGCTTGGATGCAACCTTTTTGTTTTCTTTGTTCAACAAAAGATTCCTTAAATTCTGGCTGTATTCATCAAGAAAACTGCTAAGGAAAAACAGAACAAAGTTTATTGCAACGGCAATGGCTATGTATAGCATAACGGTTTTGAAATCCTTGTCGTCACTCAGTAGATTTATAATTTTAGCAGTAAACAGAATGTTTATAAATGGTTTAAGAGATGAAACGATTGACTGGATGGTTACAGATGGCAAAACTTTTTTTTCAAGGCTTTGAATTTCCTTGTAGATTTTAAAAACGGTTTTCATATTATTCATTCACAGCCACCTCCGTTTCCTTATAGTAGTAGCTCTGAATCTGATACATTCTGTAATATGCACCCTTGAGTGCCATAAGCTCCTCGTGTGTTCCGCTTTCGGCAATTTTGCCGTCTTTAATGAATAAAATTCTGTTGCAGAATCTTGTTGAGGAAAGCCTGTGAGAAATGAAAAACGAAATCTTATTTTCCGTTAATTCATTATATTTTAAGTAAAGCTCGTTTTCGGAAATCGGATCAAGCGCGGCGGTCGGCTCGTCCAAAATCAAAACAGGCGCGTTTTTGTAAACAGCCTTTGCAAGAAGTAATTTCTGCTTTTCTCCGCCTGAAAAATCAACTGCGTTTTTATAAACATTCTTATCCATCAGTGAGTTTTCCTTATCAGGCAAAGAATTTATCTTTTCCAAAATCCCCGCTTTCTTAAATGCAGAATAAAGCTTTTCCTTGTCATATTCCTTTTCAGCGCTGATATTTTCAGCAACGGTCATTGGCATAAAGAAATAATCCTGAAAAACAGCAGAAAACAAATCAAAATAGCTTTCGCTTGAAAAATCTCTGCTGCTTTTGCCGTTGATCAGAATATCGCCCTCTGTGGGGTAATAAAGCCCGCAGAGCAGCTTGATCGCCGTTGTTTTGCCGGCTCCGTTTTCCCCGACGATGGCTATGTTTTCGCCCTGATTCACCTTGAAAGACATAGCTTTGATCGTGCTTTTTTCGGCGGAGGGATAGGTGAACGAAACATTTTTAAATTCAATAGATTCAATCTCGCTGAAATCAACATCAGGCTTATCCCTGCTTTCGTTTTCACTTTCAATATATTTGCGAAAAACTGCACAATCGTTCACACTGCGTTCAATTTTTGAATAGGAAAAAACAAGGTTAACAATCCAGTTTGAAAAGCCTGTTATAATTCCGAAATAAAAAACAAATTCGGAAATGGTTAAGCTGCCGTTTGTTACAAGATAAATCAGATATACATAAGCGATAAGCTGTCGGATTAGATTCAGTACGGCTCTTATTCCGCTTACCGCCGCACTCTGATTTGTGTATTTTGCAATAATTCTTTCAATATCTGATGTAATTTTAGCAACTGTGTAAATAAAATAATCCTGAAAGCCGTATAGCTTAATATCCTTGGACGCATCACTGCTTTTGCTCAATTTATAAAAATAATCAAGCTTTGATGAAAGCTTTGAACTGTCATCAAGCATTGCTTTCTGCTTTTTATTTAAAACCTTTAATATGACAAATTCGCCTACGCAGGTTAAAAGAATAAGCAGAATCATCAAAATATTGATTTTGTAAATCAAAACCGCAGATGCAATAACGCCGATTATGCAAACAAGAAAATCGTTGCATTCTTCAATGAAATCTGCACCCGATGAAAACCTTGCATTGTAAAAGGCTTCTGCTCTTTTTTGCAGTTCTCTGCCCTCAAGGCTTTCTATGTTTACATAATCTGCCCAAAGATTTTTGCGGAATGCCATAACAGCATAGCGCATTCTTACAATTCTTGCTCCGCCTCTGATAAGCTCCTTCATAAACGGATCCATCCATATGGTAAAGGTTAAAAGCAGACTTAAAAGTGCAACAACAAGAATTAACTGCTCTGTTGTAACACCCTTTTCAATGCAGTCAATCATAGCCTTTGGTATGTATGCTGTTACAATCGGCTGAAGAACAAGAGCCGGGACTCTGACAAAGAAAAAAAGTAAACTTTTTTTATCCCACTCAATCCAATTTGATAACATATATTTTAAATTAGACAACATATTATCCACCTGTTTGCAACAACCTATCTTTAAAAAAGGCTAATATCAATAATAATGATGTAATGATGACTCCAATACCAAATGAATACGCTATAATAAAGTTCTTATGCATAAGAACCAAAACTATTACTAAAAAAATCAATGACAAAATTACAGAAAAATATTTATATACCTTTTTCTCTTTAATTGATAGCTTTTTTCTTTTATTATCAATAGGCGCAAAAATCCAAATCAATACTGTAGAAACAATTAATATACCTAAAAACAACATATGACAAGAATTTTGTTCTAAGTATTGAATTATGAATAATGATAATATCATTAAAACAATTGAACTAATGAGACAATAAATATATTTACTGGCATGTAAACCACCTGTAAATTTTCTCAAAATGAAAAAGGCTATAAATAAACATACGCATTCTTTTAACATTCCAAAAAATATACCAATTAAAATTGTAATAGCAATATTAATAATTCCATGAACCACTACTTTAGCAGCATATTCATACAGTTCTTCATCATCTTTACTAATATTTTGATTCTTAGATAAATACAAAGATAGTTTTTTATAAAACATATCCATTATTTAAATAACTTAAATTTCTCTGCTGATTTCGGTTCCTTAGGTTCATTAAGAATAAAACAACTTGCAGAATTAGCATTGAGAGTTAAAACCAGTGTTAAGCATCCAACTATTGCCGGTGAAATTTTTTTCATAATGTTTTTGATTTTTTTCATAATATATCACTCCTTGACAAAATATTATCATATTTTTAATTATTTTAGTTAAAATCATCCAAAGTGATATTTGATTTGGAAAAAGTGCATAATTTTGTTTAAAATACAATCGAATTAATCTATATAAGTGTATTGTTTTAAAATATAGAATTATTTTATTTTGATAGTGTATTATACACTTTTAATTCGTTAACAATATTATTCAACCTTGTTAGTATAAAATGAGGTGATTAATATGTATATTGACTTTGAATGTTTAGGAAAAAGAATTGCTCAAAGACGACATGAGTTAGGATATAAACAGAATGAATTAGCAGAAAAAGCAGATTTATCTAATAACTATTTATCAAATATTGAAAATGGTCATTCCATACCAAGTTTAACTACATTTGCCAATATATGCATCCAATTAGATACAACACCAGATATGTTTTTGCTTGGCACAATAAAAACAAACGACATACCTCAATCCATAATTGATAATTTAAAAATATGTGATGATAATTCATTAAAACTTATTAATGATATTATTCAATGTGTAATAAACCAAAAAAATAAGTAATGACAATCCCCTTCAATTAAGGTATAATTACATTAATTGGAGGGGATTATTTGATTAATATTCTTGTATGTGATGATAATGAGAACATTACAGATGAAGTATATAAACTCTTAAAATATATAGAACAAAAAAGCAAAAATGAATTTAATATTGATGTAAAAAACAGAGGAGATTTTATTTTTTCAAGTAACAAATCATATGATATTGCTATTGTTGATATAGAAATGCCGGGTGTTAATGGTTTAAAACTGTCAGAAAAATTAAAAGAACTTAATTCAGATGTTATAGTTATTGTATTAACTTCTTTTCAAAACTATCTAGATAATGCTATGCGAATTCATGTTTTTAGATATTTATCAAAGCCCATTGACAAAAATAGGTTTTATGAAAATTTCAATGATGCACTTACTGAATATAAATTTTTAAATAAATCTATAAGTGTGATTTTTGAGGATGAAGTACATCATATAAAAACAAAAGATATTCTATATTTTGAAAATCTTAAATATGGTTCACAAATTCATACAAAAAGAGGTACATTCAGAACAAATAAAAAGGCAGATGAATGGTTAACAGTCCTTAATCAATACGAATGTTTCGAATATTCTTATAAAGGAATACTAGTTAACCTACAAAATGTAATAGACTTTGATAAAACTTATGTTTTTATCAGAAAAAATGAATCAGAAATTGTAAAAGTATATATATCACAAAGAAAATACAGTAATTTCAAAAAATCATTTTTTCGTTTTATTGGGGGAAGCAAATGAACACTATATGTTATTTATTTATTTTTATTTTCGAGCAGTTCATTTCATTTATGTATTTTAAAAGTAAATATACAATAAAAAGAAATGCTTGGATAGTTCTGTTATGTTATTCAATATCTTTCGTTCTTCAATATGTAATAAATCTTACAAACATTCCATACTTGAATTTGTTAAGTTTTCTAATTTGTAATTTTATTGTTGTACTTTTTTGTTTTAATACTACATTTAAGCAATCTATATTTAATATTGTATTACTCGAAGGAATTATGATAACAACTGAAATTGTTGTTATGTACCTATTTTCTTCAATACTGGGAATAGATTTATTAGAATGCAAAAACAATGATTTAATTATTTTTTTAGAAACAGCAACAACGAAAACTCTTTATTTCATTGTTGCATACATAATTTCTAAAATTTCCAAGAAAAATAACGATAACTCAAATATAGTAAACAAATACTCAATATTGCTTTTTCTAATGCCTGTTTCTTCAATATTTGTTATTTCAAGCTATGCCTATCTCTCTTTCAATTACGAAATAAACAAAACTACAAATATTCTATTTACTTGCTCATCTCTAATAATGCTTATTTCAAATATTATAATTTTTGTAATTCATGAAAGAATCATTGATATATTAATAACAAACACAGAATTAGAACTTGAAAAACAAAAAACACATATTAATATAGAATACTATTCAGAACTTGAAAAACAATATGCTGCATCAAATATACTAATTCACGATATAAAAAAATGTCTTGCAAACATTAAAACTTTATCTACTCAAGGAGACAATGAAAAAACTATTGAATATATCGATTCAATTTATGAAGGTTATGAAATCAAAAAAATCAAACAATATAGCAGCAACAAATTAGTTAATGTCATAGTAAGCAGATACGCACAATTATGTTATGAAAATAATATTGAATTTTTTTCTGATATCAGAAATATAGATTTTTCATTTATTAAAGATAGTGAACTTACCGCATTATTTGACAATCTATTTGAAAATGCTTTTGAAGCGGCTCAAAAATCATTAGAAAAATTTATCAAAATCGAAATTGATTATAAAAATGAAAATTACATTTTTATTAAGATATCAAATTCAACAAGTAGTAAACCTTATTTCCAAAAAGGATTACCAATTACAACAAAAGATACTAAAAAACATCATGGCATCGGTACAAAAAGCATTTCACGAATCGTGAAAAAACACTATGGTAATCTTGAATATAACTACATTGAGAACAAAAATATATTTGTTGCTTCAATTTTATTAAAAACTGATTAAATTCAAGGAACACCATAAAAATATGGCGTTCCTTATTTTTATACAAGATTTTTATTATTCTCCCACCCCCAAGCAAAGCCTTTGAACTGCGATACCCAGCTATCAAGTGATTGAATAACTACCTCACCTGAAAGATTATGAGCAACTTGTCCGTTTCCGATATAAATGCCAGTATGACCGTATGGATTGCTTGCATATCCATAAACTGTGGCTCCTACTGGTATTGCACTCCAGTCACTTGATACAAACCATTGCTCTGCTGCGCATAGGGCACAATGAGCAGAACCTCGTGAACCTGTAACAGCCTGATAAACATCTGCAACCCAAGCCTGACAGTATCCTGACTTTGCGGATATTCCGTAATATTCAGAATTTGTGGCAACAGCTACGATTTTCTTTTGCAAATCATTTGCTGTTTCGTTTTCAAAGGTTAGTGAGCCTATATCAATGCTACTTCCGTTACTTCCTATGTTAAAAATGATTGATGACCATAACTTATCGTTTTTATCACTCATAAGTTCAGTCAAATATTCGATTTGTTTCTCATTAAAAGAATATTCGGTGGACATATCGTTTGCAGTTTTGTTTGATACAGTTATTGTCAACACCTTAACAGATGTTTCTTTTTCGGTTATAACCTCATTTCCGTATTCGTCAGTAGTGACTATTTCTTCGGTTTTAGTCCGTGTTTGAGTTTCATAGTCAATATTATTCATATCCCAAAATATATCAGAGATTATTGACTTCTTACCTTCATCAATCGTTGCAATCTCCATAGGACTGTTTTGGTCTGTTGTTGTTTTAACGGCATATATGGATAGAACATCTTTCCAGTTCGTCTTTGTACCGTTAATTTCTATCTCATCATAGTTTCCTTTTGATTTAATACTTTCAATTTCGTTGTCGTAATCATTATTGATTTCCTGAATAACACTTTTTATGTTCAAACCTGTATCCGATGTTTCAGTAGAAAAGAATATGCCGTAAAAAGAGCTTGCAAGAGCTGCAAACAGACAAATAAAAATTATTATAACAACGGAGATCCAGCTACCTGCGATGATGAGCGAAACAAGGCTTTTAGCAGCCTTGTACGCAACCTTCAATGCGTTCTTTAAGAACTTAACTAATTGAGAAGCAAATTTTTTTGCTTCTTTTGCTGTCTGTCTTAATCGTTGTGCTGCCTTGCGTGATTTTTCAGCAGTCTTGCTTACCGCAAGCTGTTTAGTCTGTATCTTTTTTACTGTGTTTACAGCAGTAGCGTTTGCCGTTTTTGCTGATGCCTTTACGCTTTGTGCATTACCTGTTTTGATTACATTATCAGCTTTTTTGAGTGGGTTCTTTATGGGTGGTTTACTCGCTTCAGGTTGAGAGCTGAAAGCAATATCACTTTCAACAGTCACCTGTGTATTGTTTACTGTATTCTTTGCCTGCCGTGCTTTTCTGCGAGCCTTAACCTCATCAAGAGTTAATTTAGCTGTTTCAATGTTATTTTTTGTATCAACTATACTTTTTTCGCCCTGGTGATTAAATTCATAGGCGGCAAAATCAGCGGCTTCTTTTACTTTTTCCTGTACCTTTTCAATAGCATACTGTTCAGGGGAATTAGAATTTGACTGTTCAGTAGCGCTGTTTATATTTTCTTTTGTGCGTATGCCTGCATTTCGGACTTTTTCGGATACAATGCCTATATCTTTAGAGGTCTTTATTACAGTATCTTCTGCTTTTTTGATTTTAATATCAGCCATTTATTTCACCTCAATCAATTTCGCAACCACAACAAATCTGCCGTTATTCTGTGAATAATCACAGGTAGATAAGGTTATGAGCTTGTCTGAGTATTCTGTATCAACGCCTGTATCATAAAAAGAGAGAGACCTGCATTTTTCAATGTAGGTCTCATATTCTTCTTCTGTATTTGCATTTACAAAGTTATAATACTTAAAGCCGTTTTCTGAATAAGCAACAGTTTTAAAGGCGGCGATAATTTCATAAGTTCTGCTCTCACTCATCGTTTCAAAAGTAATGTACTTGTGAGCGTTATAAAAATCCTTATCTTTATACTGAGTAAGCTCGTTAAACATTGATTTGTTTTTCATATTGTGTCCATATATTACAATATTGTCCGACTGCAAATTGCAGTCCTCCTGCATATACGGAACGCCGAAACGGGAGTATTCTTTATTGAAATTATGCTTTAAATAGTAATTAGGATTATTCCTTGATTGCATTACAGGATAGTCAATACCTGTACCGTCAATTTTTAACCAGCCGATAAAATCATTGTTTAGAGAATAAAGTTCTGCATACTTGTTGTTTAAGTTTTGTTCATTATCGTCAACAAACTGAGCAATATTCTCAAACTCATTCATTTGCTTTTTGTCCTGCAAATATCCTGATATATAAAAATATGTGCTGGCCGCAAATACTGCGGTCAGCACAACAAGTATAATTGCACAAATAACCTTTTTCATAGTTTCCTCCAGTGTAAAAGGGGAGAGGCTGTTAAGCCTCTCCTGGTTTAGTTGTCATCAGCTTGTAAAGCTCTGTGTTCTTCGGAAATTCATTTGCATACGGAATAAAATGACCCCCGATTTTGATAAGACCGTGACCAACCTGAACATTTGTAAAGAATTCTGTTTGGTTTTCGGAAATATCAAGCACTTTTGAAAGTTCAATTCTGTCGCTTCCGTTTTGATTAAGCATAACAGTAAATTCGGAGTTATTAAGCATCGTTCTTGCAGTATTGCTTTGAAGCATATCTCCTACATTCTGAGTGATACCTGTTGCAAAAGCTCCGTATTTTCTTACTCGTTTCCAGACACGAGAAAGAAAATTAGCAGTATATTTTTGAGCAAACAACAAATATATCTCGTCAATGAAGATATATGTTGTTCTGCCTTTAGCTCTGTTAGCCGTAATCCTATTAAGAATACTGTCAAGTACAACAAGCATACCAACAGGCAAGAGCTGTTCGCCAAGGTCGAGAATGTCATAGCAGATAAGACGGTTGTTTGTATCCACATTGGTTGGCTGTGCAAAAGTGTTTAACGAACCGTCCGTAAACAATTCAATAGCAAGAGCAAGCTCCTGTGCTTCAACTTCTTTCTGCTTCAGGAGTTCTTCTCTAAAGTCTTTCAATGTAGGCGGCTCGCCCTTGTATCCGTTCTTTATATATTCATCGTAAACGCTGCGGCAACAGCGGTCGATGATAGACTTATCTTTCGGGCCGACTGTGCCGCCGATGAGCTGCTCACAAAGTGACATAATAAATTCAGACTTTGTTGCGATAGGATTTTTATCGTCCTCATAGTCTTTGTTCATATCCATAGCATTGATATGATTATCGGAATTTGCCGAGATGTTGATAACCTCACCGCCCAAAGCATTAACAAGCATTGGGTACTCTCTTTCAGGGTCTAATATCATAATGTCAATGTTTGGATTTGAAAGAAAAAGAGCTACAATATCTTCCTTAACAAAGAAAGATTTACCGCCGCCTGAAACACCGAGAACGATGCAGTTACCGTTTAGAAGCTCTTTACGGCTGACAAAAATCATATTACCGCTGATTTTGTTCTGCCCGTAATAGATGCCGCCTTTATGTCTTACCTCCTGCGAGTTAAACGGAATAAATGCCGCAAGAGATTCGGTAGTAAGAGTTCTCATACAGTCTATCTTTCTTACTCCGAATGGCAGAACTGTATTCAAACCGTCAAGCTGCTGGTAACGCAGGATCGCTGCCTGAGCCGTGCTTCCTTCCGATACTTTAGAGAAAATCGTATCAGTAAGGTTATCAAGTTCCTGCTTTGTATCTGCCGTTATAACCATTGTTATAAGAGTTTCATAAAGCCTTTGATCACGGTTACGCATATCGCTTTTCACCTCAAGTATCTCGCTTTCTCTCTGCTCAAGGTCAAAGTTGGTAGCACCGACATTGTTGTTTTGAACCTGTTTTCTGTTGTAGTTTGCCTTTTCAGTTTGAATACCGAGCAAAACTTTGTCTACCTCTCTTGTTGCTTCATCAGTAGGAATTGGTATAAAGTCAACGGAAAGCATTAAGTTTTTGTTGACTGATGTAAGCTCGGCAATAGTGTTATCACTTACAAAAGTACCATAGTTACGCAGAAAAATAATTCTGCAAAATGTGTCATTGATTTTCATATAGTCGCTCTGAAAATCCATTGAATCGGGGCAAATATAATCTCGCACATCACAACCCTGATTTTGTAAAAGCTCAAAATCAAGATTGTAGTTCTGTTCATCACCTGGGCGATAAAAGTTATGGAATAATCTTAACTTTTCCTCAGCATTAAGAGGTACGCATTTGCTGTCAATTCTTGCAAGACGGGCAGACAAGTCTGTTCCTACTCGGTTGAAAAATGCTCTTGCGTCCTCAATGTTCTTTTTACTGACAGTTACCGTAAAATACTTATCCTGCACTATACAGTTTGACTGTTCTACTTTATCAAGCAGCATTTTGTTATATTCCTTACGGTATATATCCAGTCTGTCATAATTAAGTGGAATAAGTATTGTCTTTTCAAATTCCGCTCTGTCGAGCTTATGGTTGTTAATAGTGAGTTTGACGGTTACACCTGCACCGAAGGAATTTATAACCGACCAGTAGCTTTTCATAAGCTCCGTTTTTTCTTCATCGCTTGCAATATTGTAGTTAATATCTGAAAACTTGAAAGTCTTTGAGTACATATTGTTTCCCACAATAAAAATGCCGTCTTTAAAGACGGCTTTAAGGGGTATGACATCTTGTACCGATTTAGGCACTACAAACTTTTCTTTTTCTCTTTTATTCATCAGCTTGAGTGTTTTCATTGTTCTTATATACCTCTCTTTCCTTTTGTTTAATGGTTTCCTTGCTTTCCTTATACAGCTTATCTTCTGCCTTAAAAACAAGCCTTTTAGGTGTCAGCACTTCGGATTTTATCCACGCCAATATAAACTTTTCCGCAGTCATACCGTTGTACTTTACAAAACCGAGTACGGCAAACGGTGCGGCAAGCAAAATGCAAAGCCAAGATAATGTTTCCATACTCAAATACGGCTTGAGCAGAAAATATGAGCCAACTGCTATACCGACAGCACAGGCAGAAAAAACGAGCTGGCGCATATTCAGCCCAAAATATATGGTTTCGCTGTAATCACGAAACTCCTTATTGATACGAATATCCATACTGCACTACCTTTCCAAATTTTCTTTTGACGGAGCTTTAGGCTGAATTTGATACGGGAGTTTGCTGTCCTTTGTTTTCAAGAACTCAATACGGCTTGCAGAATAGATTGCCGATTCATTAAGCTGTCTTTGCCAAGCCTGTTCAGACGGCGCCCATCTGAAGCCATTCATCTTAAGCTCTGTTCTTTGTTCAGCCGACGGCTTCTCGTCAAAGCATAACTGTAAGCGATTGATTTCAGTATTAGGCTCTGCCGTACCACCCTCAAATTCCCAGCCGACAAAGCCGACCTCTTTGTTGCGGGTAAGTTCTTCGATACGCTTTTTAAGTCTGTGAATTTCCTGATTGTTCCCCTGCAAGTGATACTGCGGAAACGGCTGACGCTCCCAAGAATAGCTGTTTTTAATTTTAGCGTCAATCTTTTCAGCCTTTTCATCATCAAGGTCGGGAAAGCCTTTCATTGTACCGTTTCTGCGGTAGTATTTATTTGCTTCCTTCATATACTCCTGCATTTCCTGACAGGATTTAAGTTTTGCAGTGAGTTTTTCGATAGCCTGCGGATCATCGCTTCTTATCGGGTTATTGCTTAACATAATATTTCCTCCTTATTTACATTCCCATCATTTCGTGAATGATGCGGTCTGACATTTTTACCGTTCCTACAAGAACAAGCATATTAAATACAAGTTCGCCTACATATTTCCAAACCATTGTTACTGCTGATGCGTCAGTATCGACCTGCGGCGGTGAAGCAGCATACAGTGAAAATATAATACAGGCAAGTATTATTACTGCACCTTCAAGCAACACTCCGCAGTATGATTTAACAAATGACCTACCGACATTTTGTGTAGGCTCTCCTGCAAAGGTTGAAAAGGGAATAGGTGCAAGAGCAGTAAACATATATATTTTGAAAAATCTGCCATACACAGTTAATATCAAGATAAATGACAATACTGTGATAAACAAACTGCCGATTAATGTTACTGCCCATAAAGGTATAGACTCAAAAAAGTCACAGCTTTCAATGGCAGTAATCATTTCATCAGGCAAAGTTGTATCTGAGTTCGACGATAAGCCTGAACTATCCATTATTGTTGAAATGATACCTTGTGCAATACTGAACATAGCAAGCATAAGTTCCATTCCGTATGTTACCAAGCCTTTTGCAAGGATAAAACGAATAAACAGTTTTAATGCGTGTTCAGGCTTCTTGACATCAACAAAGGAAGAACAGGTTTTTACCATACCTATAACGAAAAAAAGTACAAGCAATGCTAAACCGATTGCCTGTACTGCCCCGTTAATATCTACTATTACTTCCCAAATTGTGCCGCCTTTAAAGTCTTGCGGAGATTGTGTAAGCAAACTCCATATCTCAGATAACTTTTCGTTCCAAGTATCAAGTGCGTTTTCAAGGTTTTGCACTACCCAGTTATCTGACAACAAAACCACCTCCTATATCATATAATATATTCGTCCATATTTATATCGCATTCTATCTCGTTACCCCAAGAATCCCAGCCGTCTTTTTTTTCTCTTGCAAACAATTCAATACGGGGTAAGTCACCTATAAGTTCTATTATCCTTTCTCTTGCTTCATCAGGTTTTTTACTGTGTTGCTGAATATGTGACATAATTACTTGATGAACCTTTGCGGATTTGCGTTTAGGATGACCTTTTGTCGCCAGAATGCATAATTCAGCATTAGACCTTGTCCAATGTCCCATACCCCAAAATAATGTGTCAGATTTTTTGTTTAACTTTATCCAAACAAACGCAATGCTTTTGTATTCAAACCCCCAAGAATCTAATACAGAAAAGCTATCTTTAAGTAAAGGTATTGTTGTCCACATAAATAAAACACAATTTTTATCTGCTAAATTATTAATAGGCAAATTTTTAATATCTTCAAGGCTCATAGTAGGGTAATGATTTTCCGCTGAACGACCTAAGCCTTTTTCTGAATACACCTTATACCTTCACGGTGGGTCGGCGTATATTATACTATATTTTTTCAATATTTCACCTCCAAGAAGGGCAAGTGGATAATTATATACCGCTTGCCCGTTTATTTTTATCCTACAATTAGATCGAGTATCTCCTTTGCAAAGGTAATAACCAAACCGCCAGCAAGGGTGAGAAAGCCGTTGGATCTCTGCGAGGGATCGTGAGATTGGAATGAAAGTCCTACCTGAACAATACCCCAGCCCAGAATGATAATACCTACTGCACGGATAAGACCGAAGATAAAAGTGGATAAATTGTTGACGGCATTAAGTGCCTCATTGTCAGCAAAAGCAGTTATGCTTACGCAAAAGCAGAGTACAAAAGCTGTTATAACAGCAAGCACTCTGCTTTCTTTTTTCTGTGATTTGCTTAAAGCCGACTTGCGCTCATTAAGTTTTTTCATTTGACTTTTCCTCCATTTCAAATTCTTTTTCGAGGTCAACATCTGCAACAAGCTCGTATCCGTAATCGTCAACCGAGATATTATCAATATCGCTGATTGAAATGTTTGGAAACGAGATTGTTATTGCATCATCTGTAACCTCATTGTGAATATATGGCTTTGCCCCTCCGTCCTCAGTTAAAGCAAACTTCGGGTGCTTGAAAATGTTGTACTTTAAATCAAGTACAGGTCGCTCGCCACGGATAAACAGAATTGCATATTTGTTGTCAAGCATACGCACCTCGTCAGGTGTCATAAGCTCTCTGCCGCTGATTTGGTAATTTGTTGAATAATTACCGTTTCTGCCGTGGCTTTTTCCGTAAGTGTTCGTGTCGATTGTTTCCTTGCCCAGCAGTTCGGAAACATATTTGTGCGTTGATTGTTCGTTACCGCCGAGATAAAGGAACTCATCACAGTTGCCCACAATGCTCTCCCATTGCTTCTCAAACAAGGCTTTGAGCTGTGCCATATTCTGTATAATGATTGATACAGAAACGCCACGGGAACGCATTACAGACAAGATTTTATCAAAGTCATCAGGCAGAGAAACATTGGCAAACTCGTCCATTAGGAAATGAACAGGTACAGGCAATGCGCCTTTGTGTATTGTGTCTGCCGAATAAAACAAGGACTGAAATAACTGCGAATAAAGCATTGAAACAAGGAAATTAAAACTTGTATCATTATCAGGAATAACTGCAAATAAAGCTGTTTTTTGCTCTCCCAGCTTATCAAGCTCAAGGTCATCGGTTATTGTCATAGAAGCAAGGCTGTCAAGATTGAATTTATCAAGTCTTGAAATAAGAGTGATTTGTATTGATTTCAGCGTTTTATTTGAGCCTGAATGATATGAACGATAATATTTAACGGCAATATGTTCGGGATTTTTGCTTTCAAGCTCATAAAACAGCATATCAAGAGGACTGTATGACTGCTCCTCCTCATCTTCAATAGCTCCTGCTCTAATCATTTCCATAACCATTGCAAAGTTCTGTTCTTCTTCAGGCGCTTCATAGTGGAGATAAAAAACAAGAGCAAGTAAAAGCGTTTGTGCAAGGTTATCCCAAAACGGATCGTTGTTGGTTGAGTTTTTCGGTGTAGTTGCCTTAAATAAATTCGTAACCATACGCTGCACATCATTGTCGCTTTTAAGATAAACAAAAGGATTGTAGCAGTCGCTTCTGTCCATATTGATAAGGTCAAGCACCCTAAGTATATATCCCTGATCTTTGAGCATCTGTCCGCAGTTTCTCAAAATTTCACCTTTTGGATCTGTTGTTACAAAAGAACAGTTGCATTGCATAAGGTTAGGCTTTGCATAGAAAAATGTCTTACCTGCACCGGAGCCACCGCATACAAGGGTATTAAGGTTTCTTCTGTGTTTCTTTGCGTTAAGTCCTATTGCCACTCCCTGAGTCATTATCTTGTTGTTGTTTTCAGGCTTTTGGTGGTATTTCTTATTGACTTTTTTTATATCGCCCCATTTAGCCGAGCCGTGTTCTTCTCCACGCCTGTAATTTCTTAGGCTTGAGATTATTACTCCCACAACTATTACATATATCAAAAGCAAAGTGAGGACAGTTTTTAAGCTGTCCTCACAAAGCGTTATGTTAAATGGATTGTTAATTACTTCGGCTAATTTAGGTATGATTTCCGCTATACCGCCTTTAACTGACGGCGCAATAGAAAGACCAAGCCATATCACAGGGAAAACACCGAGAACGCAAAGAATGGTAATTGCTTTTTTGTTGTTTCTATCTTGCACCGCACTCCGACCTCTCAAGCACTTTGAATTTCTTTAAAGGTGCTTTACCGACCTTGACGATAAGCTCGTCAATAGCGTCAACTGCTTTGCCTTTTTTTATCTGTGCAGTCCTTTCATCGTTAAGCGACCTTATCAAAAGGCTTTGTTCGTCATCATTAAGTGCAAGATAGTAGCGTTCTTCTTTCACCGATAGTTACCTCCTATCTTGTCTGTTCCTGTGTTTTAGGCTCCTTGTCTTTAGCCTTGTTCATTTCAACATAGATGTCCTTGCTCAGTGAATAAAGGCTGTCATTTGCCATTGTGAGCATAATGCGTACATCTTTGTTTTCTTTTCCTTTCCACATAGCTTTGGAGCTTTCAACATTGATGTCGCTGTTATCAATGCCGTACTTTTCGCAAAGCATATATGAAGCACATACGGCTGAAGGAAGGCACTCGGTACGGTTGTATTCGTCGCTGTTAGCTGCAATTTCTGCAAGGGAAAGTTCTCTTGAAATGTCCTTGAACATTGATACGGTGTCAGAGTGTTTTTTGACCATAAGAGTTTTGCTCTTGTCGTCAAAGTATGCTGTTGAATTTTCGATTGGAAGCTCGTCAACAGCCGCTTTGTTAATGGGCGTTGCATTAAGCATTGCCTTGACAAGCGCTTTTGGCGAACGGTCAAAAGTCTTGGCAGGCAGCGGCTCTGCGTTAGTCTGTGCAATATCGAATACATTTTTGATGTTGTATGATGTTCTCTGGTTGCCCTCATCGTCCACAAAATCGTGGGGTTCAAGAATGTGAATACCTTTCTCACCCTTGTTGATTGTTGCCCCAAGCTCGTTCCACGAATCAGCGGATTTAAGCTGTGTTGCGTCGGGGCGCTGTGACATTATGAGAAGTGTATTTGTAACCGTATAGCGTTCCATACGAGACTGAAATGTGAGATAATCTTTAAATGATTCCTCACTCTGCATCATTTCGGAAATGGCGGCGTCTATACTTTCATAAGCCGCTTCCTTTTCTGCCTTTTTGCGTGCTGCAAATTCCTCTTTTGTTTCACGCTTTCTGAATGTTCTCTGTTTAGGTGTGTAAGCCATAAATCATCTCTCCTTTGTTTTTTTGTTTTTTATTTGAGTTGGCTGTTTGTGTTCTGTTACCGCAGGCTTATCCTGTGCCTTTGGTTTTTCTTCAATAACAGGGGTATCCTTATCCTGCTCTTTCTGCTGCTTCGACCTGCGTCTGTATTCTTCAAGTTTTTTCTTGACTGACGGCTTTTTCTTGTCTTTCACAACAGTACCCTCGTCAGATAATGTACTTTCCCTTGTTGAGCTTTTCTCGGACGGAGGGCTTTTTTCCGTCTGAGGAATAAAAGGGTTTTCTCTTTCGGCGGGTTTATGCTCGCTTTCAGAAGTTTTTTCTTTTGCGTCATCTTCAAACAACTCGTTAAATAACTCATCGTTTTCGGTTTTTTCAGGTTTTTCTTCAGCTTTTTTCCTGCGTTCCTCGATAGCCTTTTCCGACTGTGTAACGATAGAGCCTTTATCGACTGTTGCAAGGTCAAAGCGGTCTATTATTCTCTGAATTTTTGACGCATCGTCCGCTCTTGCGATGATGTCAACAGCAGAGCCTTTGTCTTTGTTGTTTCTGTCACGCAACACGGTATAAAGTACGCCGTATTTTTTTGCGTGTTTGGTGAACTCTTTAAGGTCTTTCTGCTGAATGGTATAGACTTTAAGTTCTTTGCCTGACTTAATCATATTGGTAAGTCTTGCCTTGCCCTTTGTTTTCTGTTCCTGTTTAAGAGCAGATATGAGAAGAAGGGCAATGTTTTTAGCAGCTTCGCCCGATACCTTTGCGACTACCTCAAAGCCTTCAAGGGACAGCCTTACAACCTGTTCGGCTGCGTCACCTGAACTGTTCATTTGACTTTTCCTCCTTGTCTTTGTATTTACGCAGTTGCTTTTCTTCATCTTTTTCGATTTGCTCAACCTTTTCTTCAATTACTTGAGAACGCTGGGCAATATCGTTGCAGAGATTAAGCTCATTGCGTAGTTTTTTGAGCCGTGCGGATATGTCGGATATTTCGCTCTTGAGTTTTGAAAGTTCAACCTCGCTTATGTCTTTATGACGAATTTTGTTTCTCAGGTGTTTTCTTTCATCTGTAAGAGTTTCAATTTCCTTTTCCACCGTCTCTTTATATGAGAAAAGCTGCTCGGAAGTATCAATGTGATTCTTACCGAGCAGCTCTGCCTCCTGTGAGTATTTGTCTGCCTTCATTAAATCTTCACGCAGAAGATAATGCAGTCTGTTGTATTCTTTTGTTTTCTGATTATCCTTTGGCTTATCGAACACTCCAAGGCGATAGCAATAGTACAGATACAGATTATATAAACTGCCTTTTGCTTTTCGTGGGTTGTAGTGTTCTTTAGGTACATAAAACGCTTTTTGAAACGGTTTAGCATTTAAACTCATATATAAATCGTTTTCTTTAATGCGTTCCTGTATGCGAATGTTTGTATAATTGTCTCCCAGCCTGTAAAGCCTAATAGGTTTATCCCAGCCTTTTGGAGTGATAGTCCAGTATTTAAGATTTGGACTGATTTTGTATTTGTATCCCATTGATGAAAGATACTTTTTAAATTCCTCCATTGTTCTGCTTTGCTCAATAGCTTCATCAATGGCAGCACGGGCAAGATTTTGCCTTGTTGGTATTCCTGTTTGTTCTTTAACAGATTGTTTATCCTGATAAGTGACATAATCAGGTTCTTTGTTTCTGTCAGGATTTTCAACAACAGATAAGCCGTACTCTTTGCAAATTTCATCTGCAATATGATGAAAATAAAACCAAGCCTTTTCTTTGTTCTGCAATCTCTTGCCGTCAACAAGTGATACAGAATTAATAACATAATGGCAATGCAGGCATTTAGTATTAAGGTGTGTGGTAACAACAATTTGAAATCGCTCACCCCAAACTTTGTTTGCAAACTCAATTCCTATTTGATGAGCAAGTTCAGGAGAGAGATTATCTGTGTCCTTAAAACTGATATATCCGTGATAAGCCTGTATGCCGTCTGCTTTATTGTATTGCTGTTTAACTGCAATAAACTGTTCACGAGCTTTAGCAGCGTTACAATTTATACCCGTAACAAAAAACTGCTGTTCAGTTTTTTCTTCGTCTTTGGCGTATTCCAGAACATCTTTAAGCGCCTGCCATTCCGTTTCGGAATATTTTGGCTTACGGGTTTTGTCAGGATTTTTTACATAGTTAATTGCTCCGTCAAGTCTGCCCATAATCTTCCACAATCTTGTTACCGCCATTTGTCATCATCTCGGTCGGGATTGATATACTTGCTACACAAATCGTCTTTCAGTTTTTCAATATTTTTGAGTTCCTTTTCAAGTTTAGGAACATCAACAAAGTTGAGAGCATTTGCTTTTGCTGAAATCTGATGTAGGCTGTTGCTTATGGAAGATAGATAACGCAGAGCGTCATAAAATTCCTTGTCAGGTTTCGGTTTAGGAATAAAGCCAAGAATAAGCATACGAATAAGAGCTGAATCTGTAACGCAACATAGCTTTGCTTTTCTCTTTAAGGTTTCATTTTCTTCCTTATTCAAACGAAACTGTCTTATGATGTTTCTTTGCATTTTTCTTCTTCCTCTTTTTTCATTTCTTCCTGACGGGAAATCTTTTCAAGATGTGCTTCACTTTCTCTGTTAATCTGAACAAGGCACATTGCCACTATTCCTGCCATACCTCCGAGAATAAATGCTATGATGAATATGAGTAATTTCATTGTTCTTTCCTCCTGTGATACATATTAAAAGGGTTTTAGGGATTTATCCCTAACCAGCTTTTACTGCTTGGAATTACGAATGTAATTACAAACAGTCTGCTGGTTAAGACAATGCAACGGTGCAGACTTTCGTCTTTTTACCATCCGAAAAACAATTTCGAAAGTTACTTTCATCTCTCAATCTCGTCTTTCTTCCTATGATTTTCGTTGAATACGGTTATTTCTCCGTTAGTATTGCGATAAAACTTGTCTGGCTTTTCAAACTCCTTGAAATACTTGTCAACAAGTTCCTGCGGTATATCTTCATAAGTATTTATGCCGTTTGGAGAGTAACAAACAAGGAAGTTATCGGCAACAATTATGTCAATAACGGGTACTTCTTCTTTAATGAAACAGCGCTCAATAGTCCACCCATCAGCTCCTCCTTGTTCATCACGCATATACATTTCAAGGCGTACTAAAGGATCGCTCTCATCAACTGATGAGCCATAAATTGAGTACCCTCCCATACCTGACTGAAAGGCTTTATTGTTGCTGCATACAACATAAGTTCTCGACTCAAGCGGGTACTTTTTATCAAAGCTATCCTCAGTAAATGTAATGTATCCGGCTATGTGATTGCCGCTGTCCTCAGCCTTGCGAAAAAGGTTTTTAAGGTCTGCATACGGCATTTCTGTTTCCTTTTTAACGAACTTGCGGACAACTCTGTTAAGGGTATGACCGTCTTTCACTCCGTCCTTGTTATACAGGATAGTTACCTTATCGTCAGGAAAAAATATGCTTCCGTATTCTCCTCCGACTATTTCACTTATTGCCGTTTCACCTGTATCAAAAGCCGTAATTTTAGGCTTGCTTTTCGGTTCAACGAGCAGGGCATAAACTCTCTCTTTTGACATTTTTATCATTCCTCCGGTTGTATTTAAAAGGCTTTAAGATGCCTTTTTTTATAAGCAAAAAGTCATTGACATCTTTCCCGTATTTAACGGGTTTGTCAATGACTTTAATACTTTTCGGCAGTATAGCTGTAAGCGCTTTCGTTGCCATTCTGCCTGGATAATCGTTATCCAAATGTAGCTTTACTGTGTCTATATTTGGGTTTTCTTTTAGATATTTTGCAAGTGCAACAGGCACTTTACTGTCCTCAATTTTTTCTTTCGGCTGGTAAACACCTGACAAAGAAACAAGGTTGTATTCCTGCCAGTTATGACCTTTCATTTTAAGCAAAGTTGCAAAAGAAAGAGCGTCAATGGCACATTCAAAAAGGTGCAATTCGTTGCTTTCTTTGCTGCTTTCCAGCCGAAAAGAATACTCCTTTGTACTGCCAGAACAGTCGCCCATATATCTGTTTTTGTTAAGACATCTGTATGCTGCGTACTTTGCCTGACCTGATGAATCATAGCCTACAAAAATTGCATTTCGGAATACTTTATCTGTTTTTTTGCTCTTATATAGCCCTTCATAAACCAAGTTGTGTTTAATGCAATATTCTACTATTTCTTCATCAATTCCTCTGTCATTCTGTAAGTACGAAGCAAGACGGCTGTTGTCCGTTGCCTTTTCTGGCAAGATTAGTTTCTTCGCTTTTGGTACAGGTAAAGGCTTTGAATATACAGGCGGGTGAACAGCCACTTTGTTAACCAAAACGGATACTGCGTCAATAAAACTCATACCTCTTACCTTTATCAAAAAGTCAAGTGCTGACCTGCCTCCGATACCTCTTGACCACCAAAACCACATACCGTTTGAAATCTTTAAGCTGTCGTGTTCTCGTGTAGAATACATACGCTCATTTATCTTTATAAGCTCGTTAGGCTCATAGTTTTGTAAGTATGAAAGCAGGTCTAACTCTTTTACTTTACTGATAGTTTCTCTGTCATAATACGGCAATGATCATCTGACCTCTCTTTCTTTTTCGGCTCGTGATTTAAGGCGTTCAATCTGCTTGTCTATGGCAAAATCATTACTTTGTCTTAATGTATCAAGCACCGAATCGTCATAGTCGAGCCACTCCTGATAGAGATAATCAAGCGGATATTTAATTGAAAGTAACGACTTAGCCTGTTCATCAGTCAATGGATAATTACCGTCAACATCAAAATCAAAGCTCTGCAATATGTCCTGTTTGTAGATCAGTTCATAAGCGGATTTTATTAATTCGTCAGGCGGTTTTGTTTTGAGTTCGGAAATGAAACTATCAAGTTCCGCCTGCATTTTCTGCCATACTTTTTGATTCAAAATCTCGTTTTTAGTCATTCAAAACACCTCCAGAAATAGAAAAAGCCGACTGTATTTCAAACGAAAACCAGTCGGCGATACAGTTTTAATCTATATTTCTTTCCATTACTTTAAAATTTCAATGTTTGAAGGAGCTAACTTATCACCTCTAAATATAATTGCTTGATCTTGAAAAATACTAAATTTAGGTCTCATATAAAACCTATTTAAATCCTCCTCAGAGAATCCAGTTAACTTCAAACAAACTTCAAAATTAGTGTTATCCTTACCCTTCTTTTTCTTAAGAAGACTATCATGTTTGTTTTCAAGAAGATTATCATTTCCACTCGGATAAGTCCAAACAAGTTTGCCAAACTTCAATTCGATGCCTCCCATGTGGGATAACTTTCCTTTCAAATATTTATCATGAAGAATACCAACTGCATTTTTCTTGCTTGTATAGTGAATTAATCCATTTCTTTTGATTTTTTCGATTACATCTGATGGAGCTTTTCTTATAGGCAAATGACTAATTGTAAATATCACACATAGCAAGGTTATTGCAATGGAAACTATAATACAAAAAATAATATCAAACATAATTCATCCTTCTATAATAAGTTAAATATAGTTTAGAATAACACATTGAAAAAATTTTTTAAAGATATAAATTTATCTACATATAACTTTTTCTCTTTTTACAGCAGTTGCTCCGTCCTCATCAGGTTCTTCATCAACAATCTCATTGTCCGTTTTATCAACATTCAAAAGAGCGTTGAGTTCGTTAAGACGAGCCTGCTTTTCTTGCAACTCTTGCTCACGGGAAAACGGCTCTTTTAAGTTCTCTTTGGCTGTTTCAAGCTGTTTTTCTGTTTCGGCAAGATTGTTCTTTGCTTTCTCCAAATCTCCTGCCAAATGGTCGATACAGTTGCCTATTCGGGTGATGTTACCGAAAGTATCTGTGCCGAGTTCGACCTTATGTGTCATTGCACCTTTGATGGCAAGAATATAAGTTGCTCCCAAGCCTAAAGCAATGTATAGCTCCATATCAAATCCACGGTAGCTGCCCACAGGATAAGTCTCTGTCTTTGACTTGATTGACTTCATAATCTGGAGTATAGCTTTGCCTGCGTCTTTTTTCTCGGTGTAATTAACACCGTTTATAACCATTCCGGAAAAGCTGTCATCAACAGCTTTCGGGTGTTCGGCAGCAGTTTTAATATCAACCTCAAGCGCCTTTATTTGAGCTTTGTACCTTGCAATATCCTGTGGAAATTCTTTAGTAACCTTATCCTCAAGGTCATACTTTTCTGCAAAATAGTTGCTTTGAAGCATTTTCAAATTCTGCACCTGAATGTCGAGATCCATTTTCTCTTTGATGTGCGGATTGCCAGTTGCAAGCATCTTTATCTCGGCATAAGAAAGAGCAGCTTCGTCCACATCTTCTATGGAACGAACAGGCGTTTTGCTGGTCATAACCTGACCGACAAACTTCTGTTTTGTTTCCACAAGCTGATAAAGGTAAGCGTCAAAGGTGTTCTCTGTAACATACCTTTAAATGTGAACTTCAGGATTAGAATTGCCCTGACGAATTATTCTTCCTGCTCGCTGTTCAAGGTCTGAAGGTCGCCACGGACAGTCAATATCGTGGGAAGCAATCAGCCTTTCCTGCACATTCGTTCCTGCTCCCATCTTTTGAGTTGAGCCGAGCAGCACTCTGACTTTACCTGAACGAACCTTGCCGAACAACTCAGCCTTTTGCTTATCGTTGTTTGCACTGTGGATAAAGGCTATTTCTTCGGCTGGTATGCCTTTTTCAATGAGCTTTCTTCGAATGTCATCGTAAACATTTGTGAACACTTGTGCCTGTTCTTCGCTGTTCGTTACCTTTGAAGCAGAGCCTTTGGCGGTCGGTGTAGACAAATCGCAGAACACAAGCTGTGTTGACTTTTTGTCTGATGTATCATGCCATATATCATAAATGTTATTAATACAGGCATTTATCTTACTGCCCTCAAAGTCTGGCAAAGCAGGGTTAATAACACGCTGGTCAAGAGCTAACTTTCTGCCGTCATTAGTGATGTTAAGCATATTGTCCTCATACGGCTTTACTGCTCCGTCCCTTATTTTCTCAGCTCGTTCTCCAAGTTCCTTTACCATCTCAACCTGTATCTCTGACGGCTTAACTGAAACATTATGATAGTTTGCTTTAGGTACAGGGAGTTTCAGCATATCCGAGGTCTGTATATCTGCACATTCCTTAAACAAAGACATAAGTTCAGGCAAATTGTTAAACCTTGCAAAGCGGACTTTAGTACGGTAGCCTGTGCCTTCAGGAGTAAGCTCAACTGCGGTTACAGTTTCGCCGTACTGTGCTGCCCAAGAATCAAAGTTAATATAACCGTATTCTTTCAAAAGGTCATACTGCAAGTATCTCTGCATTGTGTAAAGCTCAACCATAGAGTTGCTTATCGGTGTTCCTGTGGCAAATATAATGCCCTTACTGTCGGTAAGCTCATCAAGGTATTGGCACTTCATAAACATATCGCTGGACTTGTTTGCTTCCACCTGCGATATGCCGCCTACATTAGTCATTTTTGAGTAGACAAAAAGGTTTTTGTAGTAGTGAGCTTCATCAACATACAGGCGGTCAACACCAAGTTCCTCAAAGGTAACAACATCGTCTTTGTTGCTCTGGTCATTGAGTTTATTCAGCTTGTTTTCAAGTTTTACCTTTGTGGCTTCAAGCTGTTTTACGGTAAACTTTTCGCCTTTGCTTCGTTTCAGCTCTGCTATACCTTCTACCAGTTCGTCAATCTGCTTTTGTAAGGTAAACATCTGTCTGCCGAGGCTGACAGGTATTTTTTCAAACTGTGAGTGACCGATTATGATTGCGTCATAATCTCCTGTGGCTATCCTTGCACAGAATTTTTTTCTGTTCTTTGTTTCAAAGTCTTTTTTTGTTGCGGCAAGTATCTTTGCACCTGGATAGAGCTGCAAGAACTCCGTTGCCCATTGGGATACAAGGTGATTAGGTACAACAAATAAAGACTTAGAGCAATGTCCAAGTCTTTTTCCTTCCATAGCTGAAGCAGCCATCGTATAAGTTTTTCCCGCACCAACACAATGTGCAAGCAGAGTGTTACCTCCGTAAAGTATTCTTGCAACTGCGTCCTGCTGATGCTTTCTTAAAGTAATTTCAGGATTCATTCCCTCAAATACTATATGGCTTCCGTTATACTCACGGGGGCGGTTACTGTTGAACTTTTCGTTATACATTTTGCAGAGCTTTTCACGGCGTTCAGGGTCTTTCCATATCCATTCCTTAAAGGTCTGTTTGATAAGTTCCTGCTTTGACTGAGCGATAGCAGTTTCCTTTTTATTAAGGATTGCAACTCGCTTGCCGTTTTCATCTTCCTCGTAATCAAATACTTTAACATTTCGCATATTAAGTGTTGACTCAAGTATATGAAAAGCGTTCTTTCTGCTTGTACCGTACTTTTGCGTAACGGTAATATTACCGTTATCCGCCGACTTGTTTTCAATGTTCCAAACATTAGCAAGTTCGTTGTAGTGTACTCTGATTACAGCTCGTGTGTAAAACGGAGTTTGGAAAGTTTCGTGCATAAAACGGTTGATAATTTCAATAGGTATCCAAGTAGTTCCGAGAGTTACGGTAATCTCATTAGCTTTGAGATCAACAGGCTGTACCTTTTCAAGAGCTTCAACATTAACCGTGTAATCATCAGGATAAAGCTCTGCTGATTTCTTTGCTATCTCCAGCTTTTTGCGCACATTCCCTGACAAATACTCATCGGCGGGAAGGTATCGCTCGCCTTTATCTCCGCCGTAATTATACATAGGATTTAAGAAAATTACACCTTTCAGGTCGGCATAGATTTCTTCTTCGCTTTTTCCTGTAAGCTGGCACATAAAAGGCATATCAATCTTGCCCTTTTCTCCGATTGAAATACCATAGGCTTCGATTGCCGTATCTGCGTGGGTTTTAGCAATATGCGGCTGTATTGTTCGTTTTGTGAACATATCCGCCTTGCGTTCAAACTCTCCGTCCTTGAACATTTCAAGGGAGCAGATTAAGAAATATGAGCTGTCATCTGAAAAAGCAGATGAGTTTCCTCGGCTGTTGATATAGCCGTATTTCTTGACGAACCTGTCATAAACCTCATTCAGTCTGTGCTGTTCTCTTTCAATGTCGCTGTCAGGGTAGTCCTGCGTCTGCATTTCAAGCAGGTTCTTCACGCAGTCACGAATTTCAATCATTCCTCGTATTCTGTTTTTGGCTGTTTCAGATGTAATGACTTCACGCATAACAGAGTTCTCACGGAAATATATTTTTCCGTCAGCTATGGTGAAAGAGAAATTACGAACATTCGGATCGGCAGGAATATATGAAACATCGTCTTCATCAATGTCCTCAACCTCATATTCCTTTATTTCGCCTTTGATATTTTCAACGGCAACATCAAGCTGTTCCTCAAGTGTTCTGTCCTCATAGGCTTTGCAGGTGCTTTCTTCGCCGAATCTACCCGATTTCATAACCATTTCGCCAAGTATCATTTCAGGGTGTTCAACAAAATATTTGTTCATTCTGATGCCATTTGCATCTTCATCAATGAATATCCAGTCAGGCTCGGCGTCGTCACGGACTACATATTCTTCGCTTCCGCCTATCGCCGAAAGCTCATTCACTCCGTCGCTCCTCCTTTCCCCATAAAATCTTTGATTTGATGGGGACCCCGAAGAAATCACAGTATCACGCTTTTGAAGTATAAGAATATCCGATGTTACATCTGTGCCTGTATTGCCCTTAAAGGTGCTGTCAGGCAGTCTTATCGCACCGAGAAGCTCGGCTCTTTGAGCGATATATCTGCGTACATCTGAATTTTCCTTATCCATTGTGCCTTTGCTGGTAATAAGGCACATCACACCGCCCGGTCTTAACTTATCAAGTGACTTTGCAAAGAAATAATCGTGAATGAGGAAATGGAACTTGTCATATCTTTTATCGGCAAGTGAGTAATCACCAAAAGGCACATTGCCTACAACAGCGTCAAAGAAACTGTCGGGAAGCTCTGCCTTTTCAAAAGGTGCTGTCATAATTGACGATTTTTGATAAAGCTGCTGAGCGATACCAGCCGAGATATTATCTATCTCTATGCCATATACCTTGCTGTCTTTCATACTTTCAGGCAGCATACCTATGAAGTTTCCGATTGCACAGGACGGCTCTAAAATATTACCCTGTTTAAATCCGAGGTTATCCAAAGCCTTGTATATGGCTGAAATAACAGTTTGCGGAGTATAAAAAGCCGTAAGCGTGCTTTTCCTTGCAGATGCGTATTCATCAGGCGTTAAGATGTTTTTCAGCATAGCGTATTCGGTTTCCCACGAACCAGCACCTTCATCAAATGCTTCGGGAATACCGCCCCAACCGACATACCTTGATAAAACAATCTGCTCATCAGGTGTAGCAAAGCGGTTTTCTGACTGGCATTTCTTTAAGACGCTAATTGCCGCATAGTTCCTGTGAAAACGCTCTTTTTTGTTCACTTCTTCAACTTTATGGTTTATAAAGTCAAAATTGTGTCTTTCTTCGGCTGGTATTTCAGGGTGCAGGTCAAAGGTATATGGATTAGATTTAGGTGTAACTGTTGGCGAAGGTAAGTCCTCTATCTCTTCCGTTATATCTTCTGATGATTTATCATCAACTGCATAAAAGATGGTTTTTGTATCTTCGTTTTCAACAGTAGTTACAGCCGCCTTATATCCTTTCTCAGCAAGCCTTGACATATATTCATCAAGACTGTGTTTAGGAAAACCGCACATTGCTATGCGTTCATCACCGTTTGCTTTGCTTGTGAGAACAAGGTCAAGCTCATTGGCTACTGTGGTTGCGTCATCAAAGTAGCACTCAAAGAAATCTCCCACCTGATAAAAGGCGAGTGAGTCAGAACTTTCTGCTTTAACATCGTTATATGATTTAAGCCACTCCGGTTCTGCTGTTTCTTCTTCGGCGGGTTTGCTGAATCTGCTTGATACAGTGGCAGGCTTTTGTTCTGTCCTTTCAGGCAGTTTATATGGGGAATAAGTGCCGTTTTTGAAAGCGATAAAATCGTCATATTCTTCTTTACGGTACTTATAGCTATTGCTTTCCTCACTCAATAACGCCATAGCGTCGGACATCATTTCTTCAATGCTTTCAAGCTCTTGTGGATTGTCAAGCATATTACGAAGAACATCGCTTATTCTGTAATTTTCTGTATCAGCAGGATACGGCTTTGCATATTCATCTGGCAATGATTCAAAAAATCTTTCAAGTGAATCTGCAATATTCCTCTTGTATATGTTTTGAAGTTCGTTAAAATCGCTGTCATAAAAGAAACGATTGCCTTTTATCATATCGTCATAGTGTTTTTCAACCTGACTCCATTTTAAAGTAACCTTTGCATAAGGGGTAAATATATCGCCGTGGCTTATTTCAAGTCCTTTTGCAGAACTGTCAATCCTGTCATTACCTGAAATTGAACCGCTTATGCCATAGTAGTCTTTAAGAACTTTCGCTCTTTTCTCTTTAGTATCCGCATTAACAAGTTGGGTATAGATGCGGAATCGAGCTTCGGCGCTGCTTTTACCGCCACGAAGGAAATTTTCAATTTCATCGTTTGAAATAAAATATTGCCTGTCGGGGTTGAAATCAGCAGCAGTTTTAAAGTCAACAGGCTCAATTCTCATACCCTTAACGATTTCATAAATGTAATATGGCGTATATTCCTGAGCATATTTAAAGCGAAGAAAATATCCGTCTTTCATCAAGGCGGTCATAAATTCCTCATATTCGTCTAAAACTTTTTCTGAATATGACGGATTATTAAGAAGCTGTGTTATCTTTTCAACTTCATCAGGATAACCGAGAATACCTTTAAGCTGACTGCGGACAAACGGGAATAGTTTATCATTGCCTTCATAATCTTCTTTAACATTCCTGTTAAACTCAACTATTCTGTCGGCAAGTTTGTTTATTTCATAATCATCAACAGCGTCAAGTTTATCCTGCGGCATATATCTGCCCTCATCAAGAAGCTCCCTGATACGCTTTGCTGCCTGTTCCCAGGTTATGTGGGTAGCAGTTGATTTTTGTGCAGTAGTGCCTTTTGATATATTTAAACCGTTTTCGTTATACCAAAGAGATACCTTTTCGCCGTTAAATAAAAAGCCTGCGCCGTTTGTTTTGTAGTGATTTTTGAGAAACTCTGCGTTATATTCCGTTCCTCTGTCCCTGCGGAAAATCATTGCAATTTCCACGGTACTGTTTTTATCGTTAGCACCGATACAAAGCGCTTCGTCAATTATCTGCTGCGATACTCCAAAGTCAGTAAAAAGCGAAACCTGTGCGCTTTCGTCCAAAATCTGTTCTTCGGGAATTTTAGATACAGCGTCAAAAAGACTTATTTGTGCAGATTCTTGTTCTTTTGTTTTCGGCAAGTATTTACCCTCATCAATGATGTTGCCGATAAGCTGGCTGACAATATCCCAAGAAAAAACGGACTCCTCAGTTCTTGAAGGGTAACTGCCTTTCCAGATAAGAAGTCCGTTTTCTGATCTAACATATCCAACTCTCTGTTCGTTAAAAATGAGTTCGGTATATCTGTCAGGATATATACCCTTGATAAAGTCCGCTCTCTCATTTTCATTAGATGTTTTGTTAAAGAAATCAACGATACTCGTTTTTTTCTGTTTCAAATCATCGTCAGGGTTGGATAGTATTTTCAGTATTAAGTTTTCATCAATAAACGGCGGTAATTCATTGATTACAGGGCGTATATTACCTCGTTCATCACGATTTCCTGTACTCTCTGTTTCAGGTTGTTCATACCCTGTACCCAAGCCATCTGATCCGTTGCCTTGAGTTCCTCCGTCAAGCCTTCCTGTGCCGCCATCTGTTCCATAAGCGACTGCTCCATTGTTTTCGCTCTCTCGTCTGTCTCTGCCAGATGACTGTCCAGCTTGCCTGTTGTCATCAGGTTGTAAAAGATCAGGCGGTGTTCCTCCTTGAGAAACTTTTTCCTCATCTGCCCATATCTGCTCAAGGTCAAATTTTTCTGCGTTGGAAGTACCAAGTTCGGAAGCAGAACTTCGCCCTCTCTCCTGTATGTGATCTCCGTCATTTCTTGAAACACTCCTTTCGTTTTCTTTTACGCTTTCAGTATATTCAGTCTTTTTAGACTTTGCAATTATGCGATTTTCTTTTTCAAGGGACAGTACGGTTTTTGACACCTCGTTAAGTGCAATTTCAGCAATATCACTTGTTGAATATCCGATAGCATTAAGTGACTCAACAGTATTAAAATTTACTGCGCCCTCAAAATCTTCTCTGTCAAAAAATTCATCAGCATCAATTCCCAGCCTTGTAAGAAGCATATATGCAACGCTGTTTTTAACTAATCTGTGGTATATCGTTGATATACTGTCATCATCAAGTTCCTCAAGAAAGCTGTTCTCTTTTGCTCTCGGCAGGTCGGAAACAATGTCAACAGTATTATCTTCGGTTGCAATCTCTGCGGCGGAAATAACAGCGTCAACAATATCGCTTTTGTTTGAAAGCTCACCAAAAGTGTTTTCCAGTGTTTCAATTACCGCTTGTTCATATTCAGGTTTATACTCCCATATTGGAACTGCTCTTGATGTTTCTGTTTCCTTGGTATCGGAAATATCAAAATAGTGCTTGAGCTTTGTTTTCTCAACAGTTTCAAACACCGAGATACCTTTGGCGTTTCTGTTGATTCTGCGGTTAAATCTCTTGTTCCACTTGTCAAACTCAAGTACGGCAGTAGCGTCAGGACGCTGGGCATAAATAAGAAGCTGCTCGTCAAAACGCAGGCGGTAGTTCCTGCAAGCTGAAGCTAAAAACTTTTGCCATTCCTGCGGTGAACGCACAACATCTTTACAGATTTCGTAATAGAGTTTTGTAACAAGTTCAAATTTATTTGGCAAGTTATCATCTCCTATCTTTCAGGCTCTCTCGGCGGCTTTTCTTTGGCAAACGGCAAATCAATACCGTACACCTTGCTGATTTCATCACCGAGCCTTTTTGTTACCCTTGTTATATCAGACCTTGTTGCCTTACCGAAGTAAATTTTGTTCTGCAAGTTTTCAATCTGCGTTTCACTTGCATTATCCTTGAAAACACGATAAAGATAGTGGTTTGTGCCATCGTGATGAACGGCGTCACATCTCAAATCACCACGCTTGTCAACATACCATTCCGCCATATCGCAGTCTGTGTAAAGGCAATCTTTGAGATTTCCAGAATCAATCATTTTGTACCCCTGGACACGCCCGTTCCATCTGCCTATATCTCCGATTATGATTATCGGCTGCAAGAACTGTTTATCAAGATTTGCTCTTTCATCGGAAAGATACTCAGCGTTAAGCTCATACATTTTGCTGATAAGGTCATTCTCACTCATTCCGGGGTACTCAGCCTGAAGATCGTCCTTCCAGTCGTCAAAATCAAGGTTTATATCACTCCAAAGGATATACTTATCTTTGGTCATCTTGAATCACTCCTGTCCTGCGATTTCTTGTTTAAAGTCTTTTCGCCAACTTTAGGCTCGACCTTGCTGCCGACGCTTTCCATACGCTCTGCAAATTCGCAAATGTGGTAAAGGTTTCGACCGACTTCAAGGTGGTAATCGTCGATATATCGGCAAGTATGGGTGGTCTTTTCACCGTTAAAAGCAGTTACCTCAATTTTGCCGCCGTCTGCAATAGTGAAAAGAGGAGTATAGTCGCTTTTAATAAAGCGGATACCTTTTTCTGCATTTTTGAGATGATGTTCAAAAGGCTCTCTCTGGTAAGCATACATATAAAAGTTATAGTCGCTCTGAAACGGAAAAAGGCGTAACAGGTAAGTATGCTTTTGAGTATCAGCTCTGAAAGCATAACAGTGTTCCCTTAATCTGTCGGGCATTTTGCTCTGGGGTCTTGTTGCGCAAAGCATTTTCATATCATAAATGTTGCGGAGTATTCCTTTGTACTGTGGATCATCTCTCAGGGCAGTTACTACCTCGTTAAATTCCGACTTGAATTCAGGTGTATTTCTTACTGAAGCAGCGTCAAACCAAGAAGTGTAGAACTCATCTCCCGTTCCAAAATCACCACGCAGAAAGCCTACGCACCCTGTCTGCATTATGAGCTGATGCGAAGGCGCAAAAGTGAATATCATTTCATTTTCTTTTGCACAGCGAAGTGTGAGTTTATTCTCTTGGCTCATTTTCGCCACCTCCCGCAAGGTAAGAATACAATGTTCCTGATTTGACCTGTTTCTGAAGTTCGGTTATGATCGCCATTTCAGGAATAGTGATATTCTTTATCTCAAGGATGTTTTCAAGGGTGAGTTTCTGTAAGTCTTTTTCGGTTTTAACACCCGAAGAAAACAGCTTATTAAGCACCCTTGTTTTCTGCTGAAAGTTTGTTCTTTTTTCGCTCATTTTTTGCCTCCTTAATTTCGTCAAGCAATTTTTTAGTACAGAAGCCGCAGAAATTTATCTGCATATACCGATAGTTGCATTTTGAGCAGTCATATTTTTTATCGGTCATCGTGGCTGTTATGCTCAGGCTCCTTGTCCGTTTTCTTAAGAAACCTGTCATAAAATGCCACTTTGTCATTACCACGGGCAACAAGGTCTTTCTGGGCTGAATATTCGTCCTTGAAATAATGCCCCCAAAAGTAGCTGTCATTTTCGGCATTGTATTCCCAAGTAACATAGGGTGTAAGAGTGTTTGTTGGATTATATCCAAGCACTATTTCGCTATTCGAAACTTTAAGGCTCTGTATGATTTCGTGATTTCCGTTCATTCTCTTTTCCAAGTTACCTGACCTCCTTTCTTTCACGATTTATCTGCTTTTTTATGTCGGCAAGGTCTTTCTTTGCCCATTCAGGCAGCTTTTCGGAATCGGCTATACCCACAATATCGTATCTGCGAATGAAACAATGCTTTTTATCCGAGAAACCGTACCCGTAAACCTTTGTGCCGATAGAGTTAGGCTTTGCACCGTTACCGCCCGTAACATAAAAAAGCTGGTTTTCAGCGTTTCTGTATTCACGGCGCAGATTGTCAGGATTTTCAACAACGATTTTGCCCGTTAAATCGTCATCATTATTTATACGAAAATACATATCTGATGATAAAATTCCAAGGTCGGAAAGTTCGTTTTCCTTACAAAACTCAACCTGTTCTTTGGCTCGCTCGCAAAACAAGGTCATAATGTCAAGATAGTCATTGCTTGCAAAGCAATCGTCTATTCTTTCAAAGATTTCGTTACTTTCGTAATAACCGCAGATATATTTGTACTTAGCCTTTTGGTTTTCAGCTACAACAACTTCTCTTTTTCCTACATAAAAAGATTGGATAATCTCATAATCATTGATTATTCTCTTATCTTCGCTCATTAAGTTATACGCCCCCTTGTGTCATAAGTGATTTGCCGTATTCAGTAAAGGCATACCAGTTTGTATGGTCAAAGCAAGACGCATTAAATGGTTTTTTCTTGAGTACCTTATTCTCAATCAAAACATCAATAGCGTCTCTTATTTGATGCTTTGATAAATAAGGGAAAATGCTTGTTAAGTGAGCAACAGAGCATCTGCACCATTCTTTACTACCAGATTTTGCAATGTGGCATTCTGATTTCTTAACAACATAAAGGCAATCCCAAAGATACTGGGCTATGATTGCACTTTTAACGCCATATCTCAATGCCACATTGTTTTTGAAATATGTCATAAGTTATTCCTCCTGGTTGAAATAAAGAGGGGGCAACCTTTTACGATTGCCCCGTTAGTCTTACTCTTTATTTCTTCTTTTGATTTGCATAACCACGATAGCAGCTACAATAGCTACAACGATTATGATACCGATTATTACTTTAGGCTCCATCATTTTTCCTCCTTATTTTTTTCTTCTTTTTAAGAAGATAGTAAGCAGTAGAAGCAATGCCGAGAGCTGAAACACTCATAATTGTTGCAAGCGTGCGGTTATTACCGTCATCGCTTGTTTTTGGTGTGTCTCTTAACTCGTTGTGCATCTTAACTAATGTTGTTGCATCTGCTTTAACGGTTGCGTCTTTGTCATCAGCCAAGATATATCCTGAAGAAGCCTTGTCCGAAACCTCTGCAATGTGATATTCACCTACACGCAGGTTTTCAATAAGGATTTCTCCGTTCTTGTCGGTCTTAAAGGTTTTATCGTAACCGTTTGCGCCTGTTACACGGAAAGAGAAGCCTTCTACATTTCCGTCTGAAGATGTTTTGACGATTTTAAGCGAGCCTGTCATTGCTGCGTTCACAAAGCCGACACCTGCTTCGTTTTCAATGATGTATGTCTTACCGTCCGTGTCAATGAATACAGGATATACATTCTCATCAAGCAGGAAGTTTTCAGGAGCTTTGGTTTCACGGACAAAATACTGACCGTAAACAAGGTCGCTCATTGTATAAACGCCTGTTTCATTCTCGGCTAATTTACCGATTGTTTTATCTTCTTTGTCAAACTTACCGTTGTTATTGGTATCCTCACAAACCTCAAATTCTGCACCTATGAGCTTGTTGTCGGGATAGTCTTTATCAACTTTTGTCAGGCTGATATTTCCTCTGATGTACTCGTTTTCGATTTCGATTTCTACAATCTGCTCATTCTCTGTAACAGTTATTTCAAAGACTTTTTCGTTAAGGATAAAGCCTGTCGGCTGTTTTATCTCACGAATACACCAAGTGCCGTAAGGTACATCAACAAAAGAAAAGCTGCCGTCATCAGCAGATGTGGCAGTCATTAAGGCATTTTCTTCTGTATATTCAGTTGTATCTGCTTTGAAAAGACCGATTAACGCTCCGCCGAGTGCATTTCCGTTTTCGTCCTTTTTGATACCTGATACTGTACCTCGTTTAATTGAGTTATTAATAGGCTCACCGTCATTGATTGCAATATCATAGATGTTGACTGTCTGACCTTTGTACTGTGTTTCAAAGGCATATTTAGTATCGTTTATAACATACTGTTCGTCTGTGGCAATCTCTTTTGCGTACCATTTAAAACCGATTGGTAAATCGCCGTTAAATGTAATTTTGCCGTTTTCGTCACAGCTTGCATAAGTAATTAGTGCGTCTTTAGGAATAACAGAACCGTCTGCCGCTGTGATGTCCTCATTTGCATAGATACCAAACTGAACATTTTTGATCTCGTCATTCATACCGATGCCGAAGGTTTCGTCCTGTTCAAGTTCTTTTGCAAGTGAAATTGTGACTTTCTGTCGTTCATTGAACAAATTGAGTTTAGTAGAGGTCACAGACACATTCTGTCCTGCGTAGGTAAGTTCAACATCGTACTGTTCGTTTGAATTGTAGAAACCTTCTGTTGCCGTCTTTTCAATAACGGTATACTTTCCGAGATAAAGCTCTTTTGACTTTGCTTTTCCGTCTTTGTCTGTGGTAATTTCATCAACGAGTTCGCCCTGATAAGCTCTTACTGTTCCGTCAAGAGTGGTTATGTCTTCTGCGGCATAAATCTGAAATACTGTATTAGGAAGTCCCTGAACATTGTAAACAGGTGAATACATACCCTCTGTTTCGGTTACGCTTGCAAAGACTTCTCCTGTCTTGCTTATCTCTATGACACCTTTCTGTGCCATATCGTGAGCCTTAACCTTAACAACAGTTACTCCTGTGTCTGTTGAACTGTTTTCCTGATTGACGGTAAAGGGGATAGACGCATCATCAAGCACATATCCGTAGGGAGCTTCAACTTCAACAAGAGTATAGTCGCCATACGGGAGTGTTTCGGGTGTGATTAAATATCCCTCGCTGTTGGTGTAGAATGTGTGAATTGTTGTTATTTGCGGATAGGTAAACTGCATATTTACTCGGTGTCCGTTGCTGTCATAAATTTCAAAGCCTGCACCTGAATATGCAATCTGTTTGCCTGTTTCTTTATCAAGTTTTACTACTTTGACATAGCTTTCAAAATTGGCGTTGTTGATGAGAAACTTATATGTTTTTCCGTCCTCATTAATAAACACATCAAAGTCTTTTATCTTTTCTCTGCCGTCCCAGCCTTTTGTCTGATGAACAGTATATACACCGTATGGCATAAGTTTGGAACTTGCAAAACCATCCTCATCGCAAACAATGGTATCCCTTTCGTCCTCATCTGCGTTCACGAATGAGCCTGCTGATTTAAGGTAAATTTGGAACTCTGCACCTTTTTCGGCTGTTTCAATCTGTGTACTGCCGTCATCTGTATGTTTGATTATGGCAATATTGCCTTTGATAACCTGTTCCTTTACCTCGTTGTTTGTGGTGTTGTACTCAATCGTGTAAAGTTTGGGGTCAGCTCCAACTTTATACACCGTGCTGTTTACAAGGTATCCTTCGCTTGCATCAAGTTCTCTGAGTGTCCAGTCCGTGTCACAAACATAGTAATCAGTGGTAAATGAAGCGTTTGCATCTGTGGTATATTTTGCAATCAATTCATCGCCTTTATACAGCCCATAGGTAGCGCCTGCGAGTGATGCATCACCCTGTGCTGTTCCTTCTTCAATGTCTGATTTAACTACCTTAACTCTAAACTTTTTTAGAATGTTGTCAAAGTTTACAGTTGCTGTCTGTCCTGATTTAACAGTTACTGTCTGTGAATTTTGCGGAACATACTTATCAATGGATTCTTCGGTTACAGTGTATGTTCCGGCAGGGATATTCTCTTTAAGTAATACACCTTTGCTGTCAGTCACACCTGTATAAGTCAAGCCATTACCTGAAATGGTGAACTTGATACCCTCAATCTCTCCGTCCTCTGAAGTTTTGAGTATCTGAGCATTGCCTGTGGCGGTTTTAACTTTAAATGTTGCTGTCACAGGGTCAGTAAGTCTTCCGACAAGAGACTGGTTGTAGTCCTGGTCATCAGGTACAAAACCTATATCAGCACCTACTGTTGTGCAGGTTTTCGTCATGGTGACTGTTGTTGCTGAATTAACAGCTGAAGCTGTGTAAATCGTTAATGTGTTTCCTGATTTTGAAAACTTGAGGTTTGAATTGCCTGAAGTAATAGCAAAGTTTGCAAGAACACCGTTTGAATCGGTTACTTTTGCTTCATAACGATTATTGCTATCGTTCCATTTGAGTTCTACTGTGTTTGAATTAAAACTCGGAATAGTTCTGTGAGTTTTTATGCCGTTTAAAATACCTTTGTATGCGGTCATTACATCATCATACGGCACAACGCCGGACTTGTAATACTGCTGTCGAACATCAAATCCTGCGGCTTCAATAGCGTTCTCAATCTTTGAACTTGTACCGTTAAGTCCTGCTGTCGGATTGTTTCCGTCAGCTGATGTACGATAGCCTTGTGAATATTCCCAAACTACAAACTGCGTTGCTACCTGAGCAGCTTCATTTGAGACACCGTAAGTAAAATTCGGATAACCATAAATTGTGGCACGGGTTATTCCTGCTTTTTGAGTAGCGTTAAACTTATCCCAAGCAGGAACTTTCTCAATGTCAGTTATAGTTTCTTCCTGTCCGCTTTCTCCCATATCTTTGCCAAACTCAATACAGTATGCGACTTCGCCTTTGTGTTCGCCGTCTGCAACGGTAGCAAGATGTATTCCGTTTCGAGCATTAGGGTATGCCCAGTTGTTCATATACTTGTAGTTTGTACTGGTACGGATATTAAGTTTGCACTGAATACTTGCGGCATAAGAAGCCATTGCAGGCATCATTGTTGAAAGCAATATAAGCAGTGCAAGGAAAACCGAAACTAATCTTTTCGGCTTAGTTTTAATGATTTCTTTCATAATTTCCTCCTGTTTTTAGATATAAAAAAGCACCGATTTTCATCGGTGCCGTTTTGAATATTTTTGCATTAACCGTATTTAACTATCAGCCAGTAGTCGCCATTTCCGTCAGAGCTGATACTCACATACATACTTACTTTATTCCAGCCTGAAGACATACATTCTGAATATTCAAAATCTATTGTCTCTTTAATTGTGTTTAAAAGGTCGTTTTTACTGGTGTAATTATGTGATGAAGTCCTGTACGAAAAACTTTGTACGCTGCTGTCAACGGATATGCCTTTGCTTCTAATATAAGCGTGAGCCTGTGACTGTACCCATTCCACATCACTTTTACTCAAGCTGCTTTTTTTCGTTGTAGTCGGTTTACGAGTGGTTGTGGGTTTCTTCGTGGTGCTTTGCTTTTGTGTTGTTGTCTGCCGTTTTGTTGTTGTCTCTTTTGCAGAAGCTGACTTTTTTGTAGTGGTTGTTGTTTTGTTGCTTTTTGTTGGTTTTTGTGTATCGTTGGAGTTGCTTTGCGTTGCTTTTTGTTGGGTTGTGGCAGTTTCTTCATTTTCGGCAGAATCTTCATTTGCCGAATTTTTAGTTTCGGCGTTACTTACAGCTTCATTCTTTGTTGAAACAGAAGAGTTGTTGCTTTCTGAATTACCAACCGAAGAAGAAACTACAGTGGTATTATCAACATCTTCTGCTTTATCTGTGCTATTGCTGCAACTAACTAAAAGCATAACTGCAAATACGAGGAACACAATCAACATAGTCTTTTTCATAAATTCACGCCCCTTCGCTTTTATCTTACTATTATGCAAAATAAATAGCAATAGTGCGTTTAAAATCAAATCATTGGAATCATCTTCTTCCTTTATCTTGTTATGTTTATAAACAACTCTCTTGATAGAGAAAGTTTATTCTTTTACGGTAGGTATTTGAATATTAAGGGTTAGGGTGTGGGAAAGGGATAGAGAAAATTTGTAATTACGCTACCTTTCTCTATCCCTTTTCTTTTGTAAATATTTTCCATAATGCTCAAGAGCCTTACAGACATAATCCTGACGCTTTTCCAGCGGAACTGATTTTGGAATATATTTTTCAACCGCCTTGTTTGGAATTATTATCTTTTCACGCTGATTAGGCTTTTCTTCCTGTATTATTGATGTGATAACATCTGCGTTCAATTTGCCCTCGCTGAAAAATTTTCTCATTTTAATAGTTTGTGCGTGGGACGGTGTGCAATCTTCTGTGTCTATTGCATCTACCAAGTCACGCTGACTATCTTCATCAAGATATGATATTTCTACGGCTGGTCGCATTTTGATTTTATTCTCGTCTACCATTTCAAGCAGTTCGGGAACGAGATAGGTAAGTCGAATATATCTTCTTATCTGTTCTCTGCTTTCTCCTACTTGTTCGGCGAGTTCTTCGTTAGTTCTCTTTAAATTTGACACCAGTGGTGTCAAATTATTTCCTTTAGGTCTGCCAGCTTGTTTATTCATAGCTTCAAGTCTCATTTTATACGCAAAGGCTTTTTCACTCGGTAATATATCTGTGCGCTGTATGTTGCTGTCTACCATAACAATAGTAGCCGCATCATCGTTCATATCCGATACAATACAGCGTAATGTTTTTTTGCCTGCGTATTCGCTGGCTTTTTTTCTGCGATGGCCAGATATGAGTTCATATCTGCCATCGGCTTTAGGTCTTACGATTGCAGGCACAAGAACTCCACGCTCGAAAACGCTTTCTACGAGTTTGAGCATATCTTCGTCATCACGGACTTTGAACGGGTGGTTAGGAAAACCATCGAGTAATTCTAACGGTATATCCTGAATATCGGGAAGATAGCCGTTATCTCTCTCGCTTTGAGATGTAAACAAATCATCTAAACTGTTCAATGTGAAGTCTGTGTTTCTCTCTTTGCTCAATGTCAAGCACCTCCTCCGTCAATTTTTTATATGCCTGTGCAACCGTGCTTTTAGGTTCATAAGCAAAGATACTTTTGCCTTTTGAGCTTGTTTCTGCTGCTTTAATAGCAACAGGAATACTTGTATCAAATATTTTTACATTCTTGCCATAGGCAAACTTGATTGCGTCTTTTGTACTCTTCGCAAGGTTTGTCCTGTTATTAACAAGAGTAAAAAGCACGCCGTCAATTTTTAAGTTCGGGTTAATCTGTCTTTTAACCTTTGCAATCGTTTGAATAAGCTGTGTCATTCCTTTGGCAGAAAGATACTGTGCCTGTACGGGTATAATAACGCTGTCGGCGGCTGAAAGAGCGTTGACGGTTATCATACTGAGCGAGGGCATACAATCTATAAGAATATAATCATAATTACTTTTAATAGTATTAAGATAACCCTTAAGAGCAATCTCTCTGCTCATAGCATTGACAAGACTTAATTCAAGAGCGGATAATTCAAGGTTAGAAGGTATTAAATTAACCCCTTCTTTATGATGCAGGATTGCATCTTCAGGCGTACTGTTTCTGTCCTGAATAAAGTCGGAAATCTTATTTGCAAGCGTTACAGGCAAATTGTCATTGTCCTGCCAACCAAGACTGATTGTTAAATCACCCTGTGGATCAGCGTCCACAAGCAAGACCTTTTTACCCTGCATTGCAAGCCCGACGCCGAGATTGACTGCGGTAGTCGTTTTGCCCACGCCGCCTTTCTGATTGCATATGGCAATCGTTTTGCAATTTGGCATTTTACATTCTCCTTTTAGATAAAAAATAAACCATTCACATAATGTGAATGGTTTTCTACTTAATTATAAACAAGCAAATCGTTTAAATATTTTTAATAGTTTATACTTTTATTGATTACTTCATAAAAAATCATTTATAAGGGAATTTGATTATTTAATATATTGCCTCCTAATTGTTTTTATTGTCAAAATAATTCTGCATTTTTATTAATGCTCTTTTCTCTATTCTACCAACATAAGACCATGATAATCCAAGAATATTTGCTACTTCACGTTGTGTTTTCTTTTCACCACAGAATCCATATCTATATTTTATTATTGCTTTTTCGATTTCATCCATTTTAGAGTTAATGTAGTCTAATACTAATTCGTTGAAGACTTTATCTTCTTGATTTTTAAAATAACTATTGTTAATTACTAAAATATCTTTTAGTGATTCTAACTCTAAAGAATCAGTTGTACCCTCTTTATAATTTTTCCTTAGCGCCATTAAAATTTCATTTTCAATCATTCTTGATGCATATGATTGAAAATGTATATTTTTTTTTAGATTCAAAATTTGATATTGCTTTAATTAAGCCTTGTACTCCTATTGAAACTAAATCATTATTTGAATAGTTATATTTCCCATAAAAGTGTTTAGCAATATGCAATACTAACCTTAAATTACTTTCTATTAGACAATTTTTTGCTTTTGAATCAGATTGAGTAAGGCATTCAAAATAATAATCCTGAAGTTCTTGAGTCAATGGTGGCGGTAAAGAATTAAAATCAACATTCTTAATATCATATTTCTCATATTCATTGAAAAAAGATTTTTTATTAGAATTAATCGCATTAGTTGAAAAAGCGCTAGAAAACAACGGAGATTTTCGTGGATTAATATTTTTATCAACCGCTTGTAAAATACGTTTTTTTGCAGTTTCTTCATCTATATCAAATAAATCAATGTAGATTGATGTACTAAAAAAGCCAGGAAGATTGATTTTCTCGACTCTAATAGGAATTAGTAATCTTTTTTCACCAGTTGGGTCTTTAGCAAATGTCACAGCCCACTCAGCTTGACAAAATATTGAATTAAGATAACTTTGAGATAATACAGCAATTACTCTTTGAGATTCATTAACAGCTTTTTGCATTTCTATCATAAAATTATTTCCTATTTGAAAATCCCAAGCTTGTATAATGACGGAATAACCGTTTTGCTCAAGGCAACCAGCAATCCACTTTGCTTTTTCTTTATCACTCTTATTATAACTGATAAAAAAATCTTTCATTCTTTTCCTCTTTTTGAATAATAAAATTTTCTTTTTACACTAATATAATATCATATCCAGGACCATTTTTCTAGTTACTTTATACTACAATTGCTGCAAAAACAAAACAGGTATAAAAAATGACTTGCCTTTCACATTATATAATATCGACTATTATATTTCCATTAAGATAGACGAACATTCTGATTTTACACATATCTAAAGAATTTTACCTGCTTGAATCTAATTTTACACTAAATTTGAAATTAATTCTTTTTACTTCCAATAATTGTCTATAATGGTTATGTTCTTGTAAAATGTAAGTAAAGATACTTTTATCCTATATAATAGTTATCTATTTTAAATTGTCATTATAGTATTTCTATGCTTGAGGCAACTTAGCAGAAGATTAGATTATTCAACTCCGCCCCATTTTTTGCCCCAACTTTGACCAATATTGATATGAAAAATTATGATATTCTACAATAATTCAGTGAATTTTGCCTCAAAAGTATCGAGTACGAAAAAACGGCTTAAAACCGTTGGTTTTAAGCCGTTAAAATCAAATCATATTGAATTTTCGCGGAAGTCTTAGCCGTTGATCTGCTTTGCAATTTCTTCTGCAAAGTTTTCTTCGCGCTTCTCAAGGCCTTCTCCCTTCATCATACGGATGAAGCCGTTGATCTTGATCTCCGTGCCAAGTTCTTTAGCTACGTTGTTTACGTAAGTCTGAACATCCTCGTGGTTTTCAGCCTTTACGAATTCCTGCTCAACAAGGCAGTTCTCTTTGAAGAACTTGCTCATCTTACCGGCAGCGATCTTCTCAAGAACCTGAGCAGGCTTATTAGCCATCTTCGGGTCTTCCTTAAGCTGAGCTGCAAGAATGCCTTTTTCGTGGTCAAGAACGTCCTGAGGAACAGAAGCCTCGTCAAGGAATGAGGGGCTCATAGCAGCGATCTGCATTGCTACGTCCTTACCCATTGTCTGGAAAGCTTCAGTTTCAGCCTTTGCTTCGTCAGCAACGTCAAAGCCAACCATAACGCCTACTGAGCCGCCGCCGTGAACATAAGTTGCGATAACGCCGTCCATTGTTTCAAAACGGCGAATCTTCATGTTCTCGCCGATAGCAAGAATAAGGTCGTTAAGAGTTTCTGTAACTGTACGGTCTGTGCCGTCAAACTTTGTATTGCAAAGAGTTTCAACGTCAGCAGGAGCTTCAGCGATGATTGTTCTTGCAACGCCCTTTACAAAGTCCATGAACTTGTCGTTCTTGGCAACAAAGTCTGTCTCAGAGTTAACTTCAACAACAACGCCCTTCTTTGCAGCAGCGTCATAGTAAGAAAGAACAACGCCTTCCGCAGCGATGCGGGTTGATTTCTTTTCAGCGGCAGCCAGACCTCTTTCACGAAGATAGTCGATTGCCTTGTCCATATCACCGTCAGCCTCTGTAAGTGCCTTCTTGCACTCCATCATGCCAACGCCTGTCTTTTCACGCAGTGCTTTTACGTCCATTGCAGTAAATGCCATGTCAGAATTCCTCCTTATTGAAAAATGAAATTATATGCAATTATTCAGCAGATTCTGCCTTTTCTTCTTCCTTCGCGGGCTTTTCTTCAGCCTGAGCTGCTTCAGCTTCTTCAGAAGTGTCCTTGCCGTCGCGGCCTTCGATAACAGCGTCAGCCATTGCGCCTGCAATAAGCTTTACGGCACGGATGGCGTCGTCGTTGCCGGGAATTACATAGTCGATTTCATCAGGATCGCAGTTTGTATCAACGATTGCAACGATGGGCAGACCGAGTTTCATAGCCTCAGAAACGGCAATTCTTTCCTTTCTGGGGTCAACGATAAACATAGCCTCGGGAATCTTCTTCATTTCTGTGATACCGCCGAGATACTTTTCAAGCTTTTCAATCTCAAGCTCATGACGAGCAACTTCCTTCTTGGGAAGAAGATCGAATGTGCCGTCTTCCTGCATTGCCTTAAGCTGAGCAAGACGAGCAACACGGCCGCGGATTGTCTTGAAGTTTGTAAGCATACCGCCGAGCCAACGAGCGTTTACATAAGGCATTGAGCATCTTTCAGCTTCTTCCTTAATTGACTCCTGAGCCTGCTTCTTTGTACCTACGAAAATGATTTCGCCGCCTTCAGCTGCGATGTCGTGAACGAACTTATAAGCCTCGTCCAGCTTTTTAACGGTCTTCTGCAGGTCGATGATGTAGATACCGTTACGTTCTGTGAAGATGTATTCCGCCATTTTGGGGTTCCATCTTCTTGTCTGGTGTCCGAAATGAACACCTGCTTCCAAGAGCTGTTTCATAGAAACTACATTTGCCATAATTCAGTTCCTCCTTATTTAGGTTAATCCTCCACCGTTCGGTATGGCAAAGCCCAGAGAGTATCACCACGGGCATACCCGAAACGATGTGTGTATTGCGCAGGCAACGGGCATAATACGGCCGTTACCATACGAATGCCGTAATATATTACCACACGGTCATGGAAAAATCAAGGAAATTTTTCAATTTCACTATTTTTTATTTATATAAAGCGACTCAACCTGTTTCCTTGCAAATTCCTCGGCGGAATCATTAAGACTTTCCAAAGTATAACCCGGGAAATTTCTCTGCATTGCGGTTTCAATCAGCTTGTCTGCAAGAGCGGGATTTTTAGGAAGCACAGGGCCGTGAGAATAGGTGCAGAAAGCGTTGTTATAATGAGCACCTTCGGTGCCGTCTTTTCCGTTGTTGCCGAAGCCGGAAACAACTTTGCCGAGAGGTTCGCAGTTTCCGAGATACGTTCTTCCCGAGTGGTTTTCAAAGCCGATTATTCTGCCGAAGGACGTGTCGAAAGCATAGTTGCCGATAAGTCGCTTCTTCTCGCCTACAGTATAAAAATCGATTGCTCCGATGTATTCCATTTTTTCGCCGGTATATGTCTGGTAATATTTACCCAACATCTGATATCCGCCGCATATTGCCAGCAATACTGTTCCGTCGGCAACAGCTTTTTTTATCTCCACGTCCTTGCCTTTATGAAGGTCGTCAAGCAGTACATTCTGCTCAAAATCCTGGCCGCCGCCGATAAACAAAATGTCGTAATTATTATGGTCAAACCGCTGACCTACTGAAATCTCGTCTACAACGACGTCAATGCCGCGTTTTTCACAGCGGTATTTAAGGCACATGATATTGCCTCTGTCGCCGTAAAGGTTTAGAAGGTCGGGGTAAAGATGTGCTATTCTCATTGCCAAAACTCCTCTTTTCCGAAATGGTGCGCAAACTCGGGGCGCATTTTCATCATAGCCGTATAAGTCGGAACCACGAAAACATCGCCGGAGAGCTTAAGTACAGTCTCCAAAACATTATCTGTAATCTCAGCGTCAATTCCGTTGTACTTAAGGCGCAGCGCCATATCGCCGGAGCGTTTTCCGGCGGCATAAATCTTGCCGGAAACATCGATATCAGCGTCCCATATCCAGCTGATATCACGGCCGTCAGCCGCGTTATCGTTGAGGCAGAAAATTATCGTTTTGTCGCCTTTGAATGAGTTAATATAGCGGCAGGTCTGGGTAAGGCCTGCGGGATTTTTAACGAGAATCATTCGTACATTTCCGAATTTTTCCATTCTTCCGAATGCGCCGTTGAATTTTTCAAGAGCGTGAAGCGCAGTATCAGAATCGATACCCAGGGCAACAAGTCCCGCGTAAGCGCCGACGCCGTTATAAACATTGTAAACGCCGCCGAGATTTATCTTAGCGAGAGTTGTTCCGTTTATCATAACGGTAGTGCTGTCGGGAGTTGTTTCGATTATATCCGTAACGTTATAATCGGGTGTTCCTCTTTCATAGCCGCAGCCTGGGCAACGATATTTGCCGAGATGGGCGTATGTGAAGTAATCGTATTTGAGTTCATGTTTGCAGTGGATACAGCGTGTGCCGTCTCTTACATCTGAAGTAAAGTTAAGAGGAACGCTGACGCCGTAAGTCACTGTATTCTCACGCTTCAGGGTATTAGTAAGCGAGCAGTCCGCATTGATAACAAGGGTAGCCTCAGGCAGATTGTCAACAGACTCCCTAATCGCGGAAAGAGTATGGGAAACCTCACCGTAACGGTCAAGCTGGTCGCGGAAAACGTTAGTAACAAGTACTACTTTCGCTTTAAGATACTTGCTTACTGTACGAAACGCGTTTTCGTCGCACTCGATTACGGCATACTCCTTTGTGCACTTGCCTGAGTTGGTGCAGTTCATAATAAAAGAAGCCGTAATGCCTGTAATTAGATTTGCGCCGGAACGGTTGATAAAATATGACTTGCCCGCTTCCTTAAGTCCCTCTTCCACAATTCGAGCAGAAGTGGTCTTGCCGTTGGTTCCGGTTATAACAATAACCTTTACCCCTTTTGAAAGTTTAGCCAGAATGTCAGGCTTGAAAAACAGCGCAATGCGCCCGGGCAGAGTCGTTGCTCCGTAACCCAGAAGATTCATAATTTTTGTAATCAGTTTTGTAAAAAAGATAATCATAGTAAAATTATAATTGCATCTCCGTAAAAGTATGATAAAATATTTTCAGAGCAGCTGACCGACTGCCGAAGAATGCGAGGTTAATAATAAAATGTATGCTGAAAAAATAAAAGAAGCAGTAAAACAAGTTTCAAAGCTTTATAGCGAAGCAACAAGCGGAATTTTAGTCGTTGACGAAAAGGGAGACAAAACCAATCTTGTTACCCAGTACGACAAAGCAATTCAGGAAGAACTGAGCAAAACACTTGTTGAAATGTTTCGCGGCGAATTCCCGGATATTGCCGTAATCGGTGAAGAAGGCGAAGGAAGCAAAGCGATACCAAAATCAAATTGCTTTATCATCGACCCCATTGACGGAACGACAAACTTCATCCATAACTATCTTCACAGCGCTATATCAGTAGCGTTCGTTAAAGAAGGCACACTTGAGGCCGGAGTAGTTTTTGACGTTGATAAAAATCTTATGTTCAGCGCTGAAAGAAACTGCGGCGCGTTCCTCAACGGCGATAAAATAAATGTGAGCAAAACACATCTTGACCATGCCCTTGTACAAATAGGAACCAGCCCATACAACAGAGAACTTACCGACCGCACATTTGAACTGGCAAAAAAAGTATATGAAAAAGCCATTGACATCCGTAGAAGCGGATCTGCGGCGCTTGACATCTGCTACGTAGCGTCAGGCAAATCAGACCTGTATTTTGAGCTGAACACATATCCGTGGGACTGGGCGGCGGCCTCTCTTATTCTAAAAGAGGCAGGCGGTGTAATCACTAATTTGAAAAACGCTCCCCTTGCCACAGACGGACCTGATTCTATAGTCTGCGGAAATCCGCTTACTCACAAAGAATTCTTTGAGCTGATAAAATGAGAACGTATTACAGCCTTAATAAATATCTTCAGGACACGTTCGGATGCAAAGTTTACAAAGTTGCTCTTTCAGGAGGCTTTACCTGCCCTAACCGAGACGGTACAATCGGCACCGGAGGCTGCATCTTCTGCTCGGCAGGCGGAAGCGGCGACTTCGCCGAAAGCCCCGAACTTCCTATAAAAGAACAACTCGCGCTTGGCAAAGAACGAATAAAAAAGAAAGTTCACGGCGGTAAATACATAGCCTATTTTCAGTCTTTCACCGGAACCTACGCTCCTGTTGAAAAGTTGAGAAAACTTTATTCGGAAGCTGTAAGCGATCCTGAAGTCGCGGCTCTTTCAGTTGCCACAAGACCCGACTGTCTGCCCGACGATGTCTGCTCTCTGCTGGAAGAAATGAACAAAATCAAACCTGTTTTTGTTGAACTGGGGCTGCAGACAATCCATCCGAAAAGCGCCGAATATATACGCAGAGGGTATCCTCTTGAAGTATATGACGATGCAATGGAAAAACTGACAAAAATCGGCGTAAACAAAGTCGTCCACGTTATCCTCGGTCTCCCCAGCGAAAGCAAGGAAGACATGGTCAAAACTGTAAAATACGTTGTTGACAGCGGTACCGACGGTATCAAGCTTCAGTTGCTCCACGTTCTGAAAGGCACTGACCTGGCAAAAGACTATCTTGCAGGCAAGTTCAGCACATTGAACCTTGACGAATATATCGATATTCTTGACGCCTGTCTTGAGGTAATACCGCAAAACGTCGTTATCCACCGACTTACTGGTGACGGAGCCAAGAAAGACCTTATCGCTCCGATGTGGTCGGCAAACAAGAAAAACGTTCTTAACACCATTCAAAAACAGTTTGCCTGTATTAAATAATATAATACACCAACGAACGAAAGAAATAAAGCCCCGTACGTAATTTTTTTAAACAAATTTTATTAAACTGCATTGCCGCTTTTTTGAGCAATAAATAATAGAAATCCCCTCTCGGCGTTTTAAGCACTGAGAGGGGGTTTTATTATACAAAAATAGTTTCAATAAGATGCTAATCGTCCAAGTCAATGGTCGCTTCTGCCGCCATCATGAGCAGCCGTTTGAATTCGGCACGCTCTTTTTCGGTCATATTCTGGGTCATGCGCTGGAAAGACAGGTCTATCTGCTCCTTAACAAACGGATATACTTCCCGCGCCTTCTCCGTGGGACGGATGTCGTAGGTACGTTTATCTTTTGCGTTTGTTGTGCGAACCATAAAGCCCCTTTCCTCAAGTTTCGTAACCGTCTTGGCGATTACGCTTTTATCAAGTCTCAGGCGCTTAGTTATATCGTCCTGTGTCAGCACTCCGAAATCGCAGACAATAAGAATTATTGCCGCCTGGGCCGCAGTCAGGTCATACTGGGCGCAGCCGTTGTTCAGCCAGATATGTGATTTTCTGTACAGAATTGAGATTGATTTAAAAGGACTGTCCGTAATATTTGGCATAGCGAGAGCCTCCTGATTATTATGTGACCATTATACCCCGAACTGATGGCATTTGCAACCAACTATTGACGGAATACGGAATTTGAGATATATCAAAACTGGTGGCAGTTGCCACCAGTTTTTACGTTATACAAAGGAGTTTTATTCAAATGGAAAAACCGAAAAAAATATGGAACAGAAAATTTATTCTTCTGTTCATTACAAACCTGCTTGTATTGGCGGCGTTTTATGCCTCCATACCGATCATCCCTGTGTACTGCCAGGAAATCGGGATTACAGGCTCAAAAGTCGGCATTGTGCTTACGGCAATGTCCGTGGCGACAATATTATTCCGACCAATCGCGGGATATCTGCTTGACAATTTCAACCGCTACAAAGTTTACCTGATTTTTCTTGCAATGTTTTGCCTGGCGTTTCCTGCGTTCATCGCATTTCCCATATTTGCAGTATTGATAATAATCCGTCTTTATATGGGCGCCGTTTATTCTGTCTGCGGCTCTGCAAAAATGACCCTTGCAGGCGATGTTCTGCCCCCTGCCAAAATCACTGAAGGCATCAGTAGATTTGCATTTACAATTTCAATCGGCATGGCAGTAGGACCTTATGTAGGAATACAGGTTCAAAACCATATGAACAGTAAAGCGTCTTTCCTTACTGTTTTCGCAATCTCCGTTGTTGCTCTTATATGTGTTTCATGCTGCAATATCAAATACCCGAAAATTCAGCGCAAAAAATTTGTACTTAAAGACACAATACACAAACCGGCGCTTCCGTTCATGTTCAACATGACTTTCCTTATGATACCTTACAGCGCGGTAATAGCCTATTCCTCAATACTGGCGCAGGAGAAAAATCTGACATCCGTTATCCCTTACTTTTATATCTGCCTGGTTATCGGAATGCTTATCTCAAAATTGTCTACCCAGAAAATGATTAACACCGGCAGGCACCGCGTTCTAGTTTACGCAAGTCTTGCAATTCTTGTTGTTACAATGGTAAGCTATGTATTTCTTTCAACCGGTATCCATATGCTTATCGCCGGCTTCTTCTTTGGTCTTGGTTACGGCATTTTACAACCCCTTTTCCAGTCTTTCGTTACCCGCACAACTCCTGCGCCAAAACGAGGTGTCGCCAACGCAACATACCTTCTTTCATACGATATCGGCATCGGCATTGGTTCTCTTCTCATGGGATTTCTGCAGGAATCCATCGGACTTACAAACGGATTTGCACTGACTGCGATTGCATACATTGCAGGAGGTATCATTTACGCCGTATATGTTGAAAAGTATTACCGAAAGCTGAGAAACAGCGAAGAAGAAACAGCGGTGCATACCGATAATTTATCAAAATATATAGAACACGAGGTATACGCAATTCAGGAGGACGCAACAGTAAGAGACGCAATCGCATGCTTCCTGGAAAATAATATCAGCGGCGCACCTATCATATCAAAAGACGGAATTGCAGTCGGATATATAAGCGACGGCAACATTATGAGATATATGCGTGAAGACGAGAGCTCCCCCGCCGCCATAGACAGCAAGCTGATGTTCATGGATTATGTCCGCAACCCTGACGAAGAATTTGAGCAAAAAATCAGTTCCGTAATGGATCTTAAAGTACGTGAGATCTCAAAGAAAAAGCCCATAACGATTTCAGTTAACGCCTCCATTGAGGACGCCTGCCAACTGCTAAGCGAAGCAGGCGTAAAAAAAGTTCCCGTTGTTGACGACAACAAAAAGGTTGTGGGTATTATTTCCCGCTCCGCAGTAACGCGGTATCTTACAAAACGATATCTCGAGCAAACCGAAACAGCGAAAGCAATAAGCAAATAAATAACAAACAAAACCTCCCGTGCAAATGCACCGGGAGGTTTTCTATTATTGTATTCTATTATCAGCTGTAAAAAGCGACTTCTGAAATCACTGGCGTACTGCGGCTCATTTTTATTACAAGCCTTGCACCGACACATTTGATATTTTTCAGTTTAATAATCTTCTTTGAACCGATAACCGTGCCATCGTAAACTTTTTTAAAGTTGCCGTCGCTTTTTTTGACCCAAAGTTCAAATTTTTCCACTCGCTGGCTGAAACTTATGTCCTCGGAAATAACGGCGCAGGAAAGCTTTTTTTCTCCGGAAAAGTCAAAGTCGATATAACCCATATTCGGCTGAAGTTCTCCGGGGTGTTCAACGCACAAAGGATGCGCGGTCAGATCTTTAATCATTCTGCCCATCTCCTCCAGCGCCTTGACGTCTCGCTTATGAATAACTCCTTCGGCAGTAGGCGGAACATTCAGCAAAAGAGTGCAGTTTTTTCCAACTGAATTAAGATAAAGGTTAAAAAGCCTTTTACCGCTTTTAACCGTAATATTTTCGTCCTTGCTCCAAAACCAGCCTCTTCGAATAGAAACATCCACCTCGGCGGGATACCAAATAAGGTTGTCGCATTTTTCAAGAACGGCTCTGCTGCCGAGATCCTCATCTGTGCTTTGCTTTTTAAGTTTACCAGCTTCGCCTTCGCCGTGCTGGCTTTTTTCGTGGGTCTTCTCTGCGTCTGCCAATTCAGCAGGAACTACGGAAAACTCGCTTTCTCTCGTTTTGCCACCCTCATTGCCTACCCAGCGGACGTCAGGACCGCAGATTGAGATCAGCGCGTCGGGCTGCAAGCGGCGTATAAGATCGTAATATCTCTGCCAGTCGTATTCAAAATCAACAGCATTGGCACCCTTTGCACCGTCAAACCAAACTTCAAATATTTTTCCGTAATTTGTAAGAAGTTCGGTAAGCTGATTACAGAAATAGTCGTTGTATTCAGGTTTACCGTAAGTGCTTTCGTGCATATCCCAGGGAGAGAGATAAACGCCGAAGTCAAGCCCCTCTTCACGGCAGGCGTCAGACACTTCTTTAACGATATCGCCGTCATAGGAACTGTTTTTCACGCAGAAATCAGTGTATTTGCTTGGCCAGAGACAAAAGCCGTCGTGGTGCTTGCAGGTAAGTATAAGACCTGTTGCTCCAGCTGATTTTATCGTTTTCGCCCACTGTCTCGCATCAATGCTCTTTATTGTAAAGTCAGACGGCGTTTCGCGGCCGCTTCCCCATTCTCTTGCGGTGGCGGTATTCATTCCGAAATGAACAAAGCAATAAAAAGGATGTTTTGCAAGCCGAAGCTGATTTTTTGACGGAAGAACCGAAATATAACGCTGAACATTAGCGTCATTTAAGGGATATCCCCCGTTATCTGTTGTCCAGTTTGAAGAAAATAAATCGCTATTCATAAAGCACACCCCGCTGTTATTCATGTTTGCCTTTATTGATACATTTAAAGTAGCCTTCCAGATCACGCATATTCCAGATCATTCTGCCCCAGATATATGACATTTTTTCGCCGAAATTCATTGAATATGTAAAGGGACGTTTTTCCACTTCGTCATAAACCGGAGTTGCCAGCGTTCCGTGCGGATTGATAACTTCTGAAGCCGAAAGCACCACTGTCTGTTCATCCACCGGAAGCATAACTGTCTTTTTGCCCTTGACATCAAGAGTAAGAATATAGAAATATAGTCCCTTAGCATAAATATCCTTGCCGGCTTCGTCATGGGAATGGGTGGCTTCATAGCCGAGTTTTGCTTTTTTGATATAAGCCGTTTCTCCGAAGTCATAAAGATCCCATCCGGCAAAACGTTCTGTCATGCTGAATACCTGTTTTACAACAGAATCGTCATCCACAAGGAATTCCAGTTCCTTATCGCTGTCGGAAGCAATAAGAAGCGCTAACTGTTCAGCGTCTGAAGAAAGTCTTATTGTCTGTCCGGCGCAGATAAGAGCGTTTTCGCCATCACGCTTGATATCAAAATGAAGACCTGCCGCGTCAACACTGTCTTTTATGATTTCCTTGGGAACATTATAGGGTATACTGCTGTTTTCGCCCTGGGCAGTAATAATTTTACAGTCAGCAGGAAGGGAAACGGGTCTGCTTACAGTCTTTTTGCCGAGAACGGCTGACGGTTTAAGTTTAAGCGCAAAAGACTTAATTTCATAAGGTTTGAATGAAGTTACAAGTTTGCCGTTTTCTACGCAAGCCTCGCCCTTCGGCTCCTCAGATGCATAAATTTCTCTGGCAGATTCAATTCCTTCGCCCAAAGTAAGTTCAAAGCGCTCAACACTGCTGTTTGCACCCTCGTTAAGGCGTACTACAATTTCGTCGCTGTCCTCCGCTTTTTTGCAGGCGCGCATAATTACAGCCTTGTCTGAAACTCCGCCGAAGGAATACTCGCTGCCAAGAACGCCCTGATGCTTCGTTTCAACGTATCCCGTCATAGGCTGAGTGAAAAATCTCGCCTGAAGCTGGGTATCTGCGCCGACTTTTCCCTTGTGGGAATAAACGGCATATGAGTAACGGTTAAGACCAAGGTCCATCATTGACTGCATTGAATCAATGCGGTAGTTGCCCTTCGGAGTGTGGACAACGGTCATGCGAAGCGTATTATCCTTGTATTTATCCCATCCGTTCTTGCATTCGCTGAAAACAGAAACGCCCCACTTTTCGTCACTATCTGTAATATCGGCCCATTTCTGAGCAGGAACTTCAAAGAGCTTTTCGTTCATATTTCCACGCTGTATAGCGCCGAGGCCGAGATCAAAAGTAGCTTTTTCATTTGAGCACTTAAAAGCAAACTTGTTCTTTGCCATTGTGCGCAGAGAGCGCCACTCTATCTCAGAATAAACTTCAACGTATTCAGAGCCGTCAGTCAGCGCTATAATGCTGACAAAATTCGACTTTTTATCTTTCTGTTCAACGCGGAAAGCAACTCGTGCAGGTCCTGTTTCCTCAACCGTAATTGTAACGATATTGGGAATACGGTCAGGGTCCTTGTTTGCTTCCTTGAAATTCATTTCCCATGCAGGCCATGCTCTCGAGCCTTTGTACTTAAAGAGACCGAGACTTATCGGTTCCGCCAAAAGTTCCTGCTCGTTCATATCCTTGTCAACTATCGAAGAGATGTTGCCCTTTTTATTAAGACGAACAATGTACTTTTGGTTTTCCATAACGTTTTCAGAGCTTATTGAAACATTGCCTTTCAGCATACAGGGAGTATCAGACGGACGAACGTCGTAAACTCTGAAACCGAGAGACGGAACATCTGCGATAAATACAACCTCTGTAATGCCGTCTTTAACATAATTCACCTGGCTTTTGATCTCTCTGCCTTTCTGGTCATAAACTCTGACATACGGCAGTTTTACATCTTTCAGGTGAAGCGTTACTGCGCCGGAGCGGCGGTGCTCAATGGAATTTGAAACCACAACAGGTATACCTGTGCAGAAATCCGTCTTCAAAAGACTGCCTACAGAAGCGGAGGAAGCTTCAAGTTCAGAAGCAAAGCCGTTCATAGACATTGCGTAATCGTTCCAGCTGCGGCGGTAAGCGCGCTGAACGGAAGTACCCGGCAAATCGTCGTGGAACTGATGGGCAATAAAGCGCTTCCAGTTGCGGGTAAGAGCAGTTTTGTTATATTCAGCCGTTCCCAGATAATCGGCGATAACGCCTGCTCTCTCAGCCATGTCTGCTAATTCTTCACATCGTTTGTTCCAGCGTTTTCCTATAGCGCGGGAGGTATAGCCGCCTACGCCGTGGTTCTGCATAACAAGTTCTGTTTCCCAGCGGGGCAGTTTTGCTTTCTGTTCGTCAGTAAAGCCTTCGTCAATATCATGGTAAATTTGGTCTGCTGATGAAGCCAGTACCTCAATATCGCTGTTGGCGTTTTTCTCTATCTCACTTTCAACAAATGCCACCGAAGCCTCTTTCGGTGCGCCGCCTCTGTCGCCTATTCCGTGGAAAATATACGTCATATCAAGTCCATATTTTTCATTTTCCTTAAGCTTTTTCTGGACGAAATCCCAGTCGCGCAGTTTTTTCAAAGTGAAATAATAGTCGTGGGGATTTACGCTGGCATATATCTCAGCTCCGTCAACGCCTTTCCAAACACCGATGTCAAAAGGAACGCCGTAAGCACTGCCCCAGGCAAGTTTCTGGGTGGTAAATCCCATAAGGTGGGCATGAGCCGCCACTGACGGAAGCGCCCAGCCGAAACCGAAGCAGTCAGGCAGGTAAATATCAACCGATCTTTTGCCGAACTTTTTGTCAAAATAAGAATTACCGAAAAGTATATTTCTGAAAAGAGCCTCAGGTGACGGAACGTTCATATCTCCGTTTTCAAACGATGAACCACAAACATTCCATCTGCCCGATTCAATGTAGCCTTTCATTTCATTAAACAGCTCAGGATAGTACTCCTCCATAAGCTCATAGCGGTAACTTCCCTCAAAGTTGAACGTATAATGGGGATACTTTTTGAAGAGCGCAAAATTGTCTACCAAAGTATTGTAAATATACTTTGAAACGGTGGTTTCAAAATCCCAGCTCCAGATAGTATCAAGGTGCGCCGTCGCAACGGTATAAATCTTTTTTTTCTCCATTTTTATCACCTGCGAAACTTATATACTTTTTATTTATTTTATCATCATCCAAAAAGTATTGCAACAATTATCTAAATCATAAAACGGCGTTGACAATGCACAAATGCTGTGATATTCTCATTAAAAAGGAGGGTTATAAAATGGCAGTAAAAATCATTGGTGACGCTATTCCAAATTTACCTTGGCAGGACCGACCCGCAGAACTTTGCGACGAGCCGGTATGGCGTTATGATAACAACCCGATAATCAACAGAAACCCAACAAAGAAACTGGCGAGAGTATTTAACAGCGCGGCTGTTCCTTTCGGCGACGGCTTTGCGGCTGTATTCAGAGGAGAACAGAAAGACGGTATTCCTCACCTTTACAAAGGCTTCAGTAAAGACGGAATCAACTGGGAAATTGAGGACGAGCGTGTTGAACTTCATCTGGAAAACGGTGAGATATGCACTCCGAAATACGAATACGACCCCAGAATAGTAAAAATTGAAGATACGTATTACATCATCTGGTGTGAAGATTTCCACGGCGCCGCAATCGGTATGGCAAAGACAAAGGATTTCGAGAACTTTACAAAACTTGAAAATCCTTTTATTCCTTACAACAGAAACGCTGTGCTCTTTCCAAAAAAGATAAACGGACTTTATGCTTTGCTGTCCCGTCCCAGCGACAGCGCCCACACACCATTCGGCGACATATTCCTCAGCTACAGTCCCGATCTTGAATACTGGGGCCACCACCGCCACGTTATGTCTCCCAGCGGTCACTGGTGGGAAAACGTAAAGATAGGCAGCGGTGCCGCTCCGATAGAAACAAGCGAAGGCTGGCTTATGTTTTACCACGGCGTTACAGGCACTTGCAACGGGTTCGTTTACAGCATTGGCGGAGTAATACTTGATATCAACGACCCGTCAAAGGTGCTTTACCGCTGCAACCGCTTTCTTCTCACTCCTGAAAAGGATTACGAAGAAAAGGGCTTTGTTCCAAACGTATGCTTCCCCTGCGCAGCTCTGTCAGACAGCGAAACAGGACGCATCGCGCTTTATTACGGTGCCGCCGACAGCTACGTTGCTCTTGCATTCACAACTGTTGAAGAAGCAGTAAACTACATAAAAACTTACAGCGATTAAAGAATTTTAAAAGCAGAAAAACGGCTCGGATAAACCCGAGCCGTTAATTTTTTATATTCAATATTCTGCTTACAGCAATTTTTCAAATCCTTCAGTTGTATAAGATTTGCCCGCTCTCTTTTTTCCAAGCTGTTCCATAAGAGCGTTAACGCGCTTACGCGTCATCGGATAAACAATAAGAGCGATAAGCGATACACCAATAAGCGCCGCGGGAATAATTGTTGAAATATTTTCCATTCCGTCAATGATCTTCGGGTCAGTAACAAGCTGAACTACTGTTTTTTCGCTTGTAGTAACGTCTGCGGAAGAATCATAGCCGTATGCGGAAAGAAGCTGGCCTGCCATCAGTATACCGAAAGCAGAACCGAATTTCTGAACAAGCTGGGGCAGAGCCGTAATAATTGACTCGCGTCTTTTGCCTGTCTTAAACTCGTCAAGTTCAACCAAATCGTAACCCATTGAATAAAACAGTGTCCAGAATGTTCCGCCGCCTATACCCAGAAGCACAGGGCAAATTACAGTCATAATCCTTAAATTTCCGACTGTAACGTCAAGGCCAACAATCTTGCATATTACCTCTCCAACGATAGCAATTGCAAAGAAAATGATGCAGGCAGTTCGTCTGTCCGTCTTTTCTGCGGTCTTTTCAACAATCGGCACAACAACCGCCATTGAAACAACAAGCGAAAGAATTACAATCGCTATTCCGTCGTCGTAATTCATACCAATGCAGTCAACAACCATATATGTAAGATTTGACTGTATCATTGACGATCCGGCAAGGAAGAAGAAAACAAAAACAAGGAAAATAGCCGCGGGTTTCATCTTCAAAATCTGGCCGAAAGCCCTGAAGGTCTCTTTCGTGCCGCCTTTGACAACGCCGTTTTCCGGCATCGGTTTCGGGTGGTAAACACCTTTCAGCGACTTGGTGCAGACAAATCCGCAGATAATTGCCATTACGCTGATAAGCGCCGCAATAATAGCGTAAGCATTGTCTTTGCCCACATATATCATAACTGTAGGAACAAGAGCCGGAAGAATATTTCCAAGACCTATTGCGCCGGCGTTTACAAGAGAAGCGTTTGAGCGGATCTGGGTGCGCTCGTCGTAATCCTCAGTAAGTTCGGCAACTACCGCGTAATACGGAATTGTATACATGGTATAAAAGATCCAGATACACATAGTAACAACTACATAGAAGAGAATCTTTGCCCACTGGGCTTCAAACATATCACGGCCCAGCGAAGTCCAGGCCAGAATAAAGAAAGCCGCCATCGGAACGATTGCTTTGTTCATCAGTTTTCGTTTATCCACGCCCGGGCGGTCTGAATAACTGCCTATCATCGGGTCTGTAACAGCGTCCCACGCAATGGAGATGAAAATTATCATCGATGAATATTTCGGCTGAATTCCCACTATCTCATTCAGGAAAGTCAGATAGTAGGTATAAAACATATTGTAAAGCAGTGACTCGGTGAAAATGCCGAAAGCGTATCCTGCTTTTTTTCTTTTTGTAAGCGTCTGGCCCATAAGCACCCTCCTTATAAAATAATTATAGACTTCAATCTAAGATATTGCAACAATAAAATAAAGAAAACTGCCCCGCAATCAGAATACGGAACAGCCGAATAAGCCGCACGGACAAATAAAAAAGCCGCATTAACTGCGGCTCTTTTATTACTGAAGTTTTTCGGTGTTGTTGTAAATCACTGTAAGCATACGGTCAAGCTCCGCAACGTCATGGTCGCTGAGACCTTCATAAATAGTGTTTACAAAAACGTTGGCCTTTTCGTTAAACGATTTGATAGCCGGCTGGGCTTTGTCTGTAAGAGAAATACGAACGGCACGGCGGTCGATTGTATCTCTTTCGACAGTAACATAACCACCCTGGTTGAGAGATTCAACACAGCGGCTGATCATGCCTTTAGAGTAATGAGTCTGGTGGCTGACGTATCTTACTGTATGGGGCTTATGACCCATGAAAAGGCACATGAGAATGTCCATTTCACAAACTGTAAGACCAAACTCCGCCGCGGTAGCCTTAGCAAGTTTTTCATGCTTGCTGGAAACAGCTGCTCCGACTTTTACGAACTTTTTGCCCATTTTTGAATAATCTTTGCTCATAATGAAGTCCTTTCCGCTTCACTCTCTTCTCTACATATGTAATATAGTTGAAAATTACAAATTTGTCAAGCAAAAAGGGGCACATAAAATGTTTGCATTTCTTCAGTTTTCTTTATCATCAACAATTCGAGCATTTTCGTCTATTATTTCACTATTTCTGTTTACAGCATCCTCTACGGCTCGGCTTATCTTCTTAAATCTAATATATGAAATAAGGTCAAGAACAGCGTAAACAAGTAAGCCTGCTCCAATAAAACGAACAAGCGTTGTTGAAACGGCAAATGGTCTGATTACAGATATTATACCGAACGCCATTGAAACAACGGAAAGGATAAGAGTTACCCACCAGGACGAAGTCTTGCGCACCGATGACTGAAGCGAAGAAATGAAATTGACAATACCGCTGCACAAAAGAAATATTCCGAAAAGCAGTTCTACAATGGAAATAATCGTTCTGTACTTAACGCAGACAATAATTCCGCAGACAAGCACAATAACGCCCATTATCATTACAAGGGTTCCTGATTTCTTGGCAAAGTACTGGATAACGCCCCAAACGCCGATAAGAATAAGAACTGCGCCGAAAGCTATGCTGATATACTTTATACTCGCTTCCGGGAAAACAAGGAGAATAAGTCCAAGCAAAACCGAAGCGGCAATAGTAGCAACAGAAAAATTACGCCACTGCTGTAAAAACGATTTCATAATATCACCTCTTGTTTGTTTATATTACCATAATATCCTTATAAGGAGGCAATTGTCAATAATTTAATAAGAATTAATCTGCCGTGACGTCTGTCTGATTATTATTCCTTCTTAAATTATAAAAAAATACGGGAACAGCAGAAAGCAAACTGCTGACACCTGCGCCGAGAGAAGCCAAAAAGAAAAGCGAACTCTTGACTTCGGAAGCAGGAAAATAAGCATTTGGAGAATACGACGAAAATCCAAGGCCGAGCCCCACGGCAAGCTGGCAAAGTGCCATTGAAAATTTCGCAACAAACGTCTGGACTGCGAAAGAAACGCCTTCGCTTCTTATCCCTGTTTCGCTGTGAAAAGACTGCACGGCTTCCCCTATCATTGAATATGTCAGCACATTGCGCACTCCTGACGGAAAACCCAGTATAAAAAGTCCTACGCCCTGGGCGGCAACTGCCGTCATAGAACCGCAGCCGATAAAAAACATTAAAATCAAGACTGCCCCGCTAAAACACTGGCAGAATAAATACAACCTATTTCTGCTGATTTTTTTGCAAAGATACGGAAGCAAAACTGAACCTAAAATTCCCAGCGGCACTGTCAGGACGCTCATAACAGAAGCCCAGGAATCAGTAGAACCTGTATATTCCGCAAAGGTATATTTTGAAAGATAGGGATACATAAATCCGTAAACACCCTGCAGTGAACCCAGCACAAAAGATAAAGCCAGAACAAGTAATCTCTTGCTACGAAACAATGATATGCTTGCATGTCTTTGACTGTCGGTTTTACTAAAACTGTTTTTACACAGGAAGAACGCGCCCAAAGAAGCAAGAGGCGCTCCAATGGCAGAGCAAACAACGGCAATATTAAAAAACGCGCTCCTCAGCGCGCTTTGGAGGGATGAGCTGTAAACTTCTGTTGAAAGTGCTTCTTGAGGCATTGCACTCTGAACAGACCTTGTTACTGCCCCGGTTATCAGCGGCACCGCTATCGTCAGCAATCCGCCTCCTGCAACTGAAAACATTCTCCCGGCAGTCAAGAGGCCGTCTCTCTCTAGCGAATTAGAAGTAAGAGAATTCGGTATTCCCCAGTATGGAACGTCAACAAGAGTATAAATAATGCCCCAGAGAACAAATGCAGCGGCGGCATAAACAGTTCTGCCTTTTACAGAAATATCGGGAGAATAAAAACAGGCAACAGTAATCAGACCTGACAGCCAAGGAACCAAAAGCAGATAACCGCGCAGTGAACCGTATTTTACAGCCGTCTTATCTATCATCTTGCCCAGAAGCGGGTCTGAAAATATATCAATAATCCTTGCGCCGAACATAACAATACCTGCCGTAAACGCAGATATTCCGAGAGCGTCGGTGAAAAACACCATAATATAACCTGTAACAAGACCGCTGATAACATTTTGGCCGAAGCCGCAAAGCGAATACGCCGCGCCATTTTTCAGCAATTCTTTATTACGGATTATTTTCATTTTTTTGCCTCCGAAAAAGAAAGGTAAAATCATTCAATATTATAATCGGAGGCAGTCTTGTTTTTATTCAAAAAAACATAAAAAATCGGCTCTCCGCATTAACGGAGAGCCGTTGTCGTTACTTATAAATTGCTTGCTTCGGCTTTTATCTTCTGAGCGATATGCTCGGGGCAACGGTCATATCTTGCAAATTCCATTGTGAATGAACCTCTGCCCTGTGTAATCTGGCGCATTGAAGTCGAGAATGTAGCCATTTCAGACTGCGGCACTTCGGCAATAATCTCCTGATTGCCGTCGCCGGTAGGCGTCATTCCGAGAACTCGGCCTCTTCTCTTATTGATATCGCCGATAATGTCGCCCATCGCCTCGTCGTTTACAACAGCGTTAAGAGTCATAATCGGCTCCAGCAATACGGGCATTGCCTTCGGAATGCCTTCCTTATAAGCCAGGTTTGCCGCCATTTTAAAGCTCATTTCGCTTGAGTCAACAGGATGGTATGAGCCGTCAAACAAAGTCGCCTTAACTCCAACCATCGGATAACCCGCAAGTACGCCCTTCTGCATACTTTCTCTGAGACCCTTTTCAACCGCCGGGAAGAAGTTCTTCGGAACGGCGCCGCCGACTACTCTTTCGTCGAACACAAGATCTTCTGTATCATAAGGCTCAAATTCGATAAATACATCACCGAACTGGCCGTGACCACCTGATTGTTTTTTATGTCTGCCCTGGGCAGTTACTTTCATTGTAATAGTTTCTCTGTAAGCAACTTTAGGCTGAGAAAGAGAAGCTTCAACGCCGAACTTTGATTTAAGGCGAGACATTGCAACGTCGAGATGCTGTTCGCCGAGACCGCTTAAAATCTGCTGGTGAGTCTCGTTGTTGACCTCAAAGTGAAGTGAAGGATCTTCTTCACAAAGTCTTCCGAGACCAGAAGCGACTTTTTCCTCCTCGCCCTTCTTTGCAACTTCGATTGCCATTGAATAAGTAGCGTTAGGAACATTAACTCCGTCAAGAGTTACAACATTTGAAGCATCGCACATAGTGTCGCCGGTTGCAAAACCGCTGAGTTTAGTAACGGCGCCGATATCACCTGCAGGGATTTCGCTGACGTCGTTCTGCTTTGAGCCAAACATGCTTACAAGTTTGCCCATGCGCTCATCTTTGCCTGTACGCGGATTATATGCTGTTGTGGACGGCGTAATCTTTCCTCTAACTACTTTGAAGAAAGAAAGTTTTCCGATAAACGGGTCGGCAACCGTCTTGAAGCAAACTGCCGCAAGAGGACCGTTGGGGTCAACCGTAAGTTCAACAGGTTCGCCTGCCGCGTCAGCCGCGTATTCTGCTTTCGGAGCGGGACAAACATCCGCAATAAAATCAAGAAGCATATCACAGGCAGTTTCCGCAAGACCGCTGAGAGCAAAAACGGGAATGATGGAACCGTCGGCAATTCCGAGTTTCAGTCCCTTTATCTTTTCATCCGCTGTAAGTTCTTCACCTTCAAAATACTTTTCCATCAGTTCTTCGTCGGTTGAAGCAACTGCCTCGGCGAATACCGCTTTAATAGCCTCAAATCTGGCCTCGTCGTCGTGGGACGCACTGCACTGAGTTTTTTTACCGTTTTCGTAAGAATATGTATTGCCGTCAATCATGTTGTAATAACCCGCAACTTTTCCGCCGGAAATAACGGGAACAACGATAGGACACGCCTGGGTGCCGAACTTTGCAACAATACCGTTAAACGCTTTGTAAAAATCGGCGCGTTCGTCGTCCATCTTTGTAGTAACAAGAATACGAGCCATGCGGCGGGAGCCGGCATTCTTAAACGCCTTTTCCGCGCCTACGGCAAGACCACTTCTTGCAGAAACAACAATTACGGCAGTTTCAGCGGCTCTCAGTCCTTCGTGGGAGCCCTGCTCAAAATCAAAAAGACCCGGGGTATCAATAAAATTAAGCTTTGTATCTCTATATTCCACAGACGCTACGGCGCTGGAAATACTGATATGCCTTTTCTTTTCCTCTGCGTCAAAATCAGAAACCGTATTGCCGTCAGCAACTTTGCCTGCGCGTTCCGTTGCACCGGCGATGTGGAGCATCGCCTCAAGCAATGTTGTCTTGCCCTTTGAGGCGTGACCTGCGAGAGCAACGTTTCTGATTTTGTCTGCACTATATGTTTTCATATTTAGATACCTCTTGTTTCAATAATCATTTGTGCATATTGTACAATATCTTTTAACATCCGTCAATGGTTTTAACTCATTTTTACAAATTATTCACCAAAAAAACATTTGGAGGTCATAAAAAAACAAGCCTACAATCAGCGGTGCTCCTTAATTCGACGCATTGCGCTTTTTTCCAGTCTGGATACCTGCGCCTGGGAAATACCGATTTCTTTTGCAACCTCCATCTGCGTTTTTCCTTCCATGAACCTCTTATAAAGTATATTCCTCTCACGGTCGTCCAGACCTTTAATTTCATCTTTTATCATAATTTCATCTATCCAGTCGCTGTCTGAACTGCAGTCGCCCACCTGATCCATAACATAAATTGTGTCGCCGCCGTCTGAATAAACTGGCTCGTACAATGAAACAGGATCAACGATTGCCTCAAGCGCAAGCACCACATCGGACTTTTTCATGTCGAGAATTTTGGCAATTTCCTCAACGGTGGGCTCTCGCTGATTTTTATTCATGAGCTGTTCTTTTACCTGCATCGCCTTATATGCTGTATCACGCATTGAACGGCTGACCCTTACAGGGTTATCGTCTCTTAAATAGCGGCGAATCTCGCCGATACACATCGGCACGGCATAAGTTGAAAAACGCACGTCAAGATCAAGATTGAAATTATCTATCGCCTTAATAAGACCTATTACCCCCACCTGAAAGAGATCGTCCATACTTTCTCCTCTGTTTGCAAACCGCTGAATAACGGACAGCACCAAACGCAAATTGCCTTTAATAAGAGCGTCTCTCGCCTGCATATCCCCGGCTCTTGCCTTTTTCAGCAGTTCGATTTTTTCAGGTTCTTTAAGAACTTTAAGTTCGCTTGTATTGATGCCACATATTTCAACTTTGCCGTATTGCACACAAATCATCCTTCAATTTTTTATGTACAACAAAACAAAAACCTCTGCCCATAGTATGGACAGAGGTAAGAAAAAATATGATACCTAATTAAGGAAAATCAACAGGAAAATACTGCAAAAACAGAGAAGTCCTCATCGCCGTAAAAAAGCCCGTCATGCTTCTGGGCAAGGTAGTTCATATACTCACAAACTTCCTCGGCAACTTCACGGTCTGAAAAGAGAAGATTTTCGTTGAGATTTTCGGCGTAGCCTTTTACAATATCGCCGCCGATATTTTCGAAAAACTCAGGGCAGATACTTTCGTCGTATTCATTGAGCCCAAGTTTAATAAGCCCGTCTGCAATAGGCGATGTTCCGAAATTTGACGAGCAGACATCATAGCCGAGAAAATCTGCGCCTAAAAGGCCTGCGCTTTCGTGCTCATCGTTATAAGTAATTACTTCGCTGTCTGCACCCTGTTCGGTTAGCAGTGCCGCCGCCTGTTTTGCCTCGCAAGCCGCGGCAATGGTACAGTAAATCTCCTGGGTTTCATCGTCAACATAAGCGTTAAGAAAAGCGGTAATCTTCTCACCGATATTCTTGTCTTCCATATAATCCGCCAACTGATTTCCGCGGCAAACGCCGCGATAACCGTCAGGCTGAATATCACAGATGGAAATACCTTTCAAAAACATACACTCCTTGCAGGAAAATTGTCAGAATATAAACTCGCGGACTACTCCCAGCAGATCGCGCAGCCAATAAGTTGCCGCCAAATAAAAATCGGTCTTTGCAGGAGTGGCAGAGGGGTTGAGCCCATACTTTTGGCAGAGCATCGCACCTCGTTTTTCGTGGAAATCAGACGTTACTACCGTCACGTCCGTATTAAGTCCATTTTCTTTAATTATATCTGCGCAGAAGGAAATATTCTCCTGCGTATCAGTAGACTTGCCCTCGAGATAAAGTCTGCTTTCATCAATACCTCTCTTAACAAGCTCGCGGCGCATACACTCGGCTTCAGTCATTATTTCGTCTGAGCCCTGGCCGCCGCACAGCACCGCCGAAGAGTTTTCATTTTCCTTAAGGTATTCCGCCGCCGCTTCAATTCGCTGGCGCAGCATTCTGCTTGGCTTCTCGCCTATTACGGAACAACCGAGAACGACCACTGTTTCGTCCTTTCCGGGGGAATTGTGCATTGCGGCTATCATTGAGAAAAAGGCCGCGGTAACAATAATGATAACAACGCAGGCAAGAGCAAAAAACGATTTAAAAATTACGCCCGGCACTCCCTGCCCTTTCCCCAGGAGAACAATAATTTTATCAAGAAAAACTCCGCAGAGAACAAGAGCAAGCGACAGAACAAATCCCAGTGCATTGCCTATATTGAAAATGCCGTTAATCGCCAGGGGCGCCAGATACCACAAAAACAGCAGAACCCCGACGGCAGTCAAAACTATCTTAAAAATCATACTTTTGCTTCTCTTTTTCGACTTGATTTTTGTTTTTTCCATTTCTTCATCACAATTTCAATCTTATTTTCTTTTCTCGTCTTTTCCATATCACTATAGCAGAACCGCTTCACTTTTTCAACACCCAGCTTAATAATTGTTCAATAATACACAAAAAAAATAACTGCTTCCATACATAATATGCACGAAAGCAGTTAAGAAAATCATTTGGATAATTTAATACAGTATATCATCGGGTAAGCATATTTTTGAGATATGCGCCGGTGTAAGACTTTTCGCAGGCGGCTATCTCTTCCGGTGTGCCGCAGGCAACAAGGCGTCCTCCGCCGTTTCCTCCCTCGGGGCCCAGGTCGATAATATAATCCGCTGTCTTTATTACGTCAAGGTTATGCTCGATAACCACAACTGTGTTTCCGCCGTCAACAAGTTTTTCCAGCACGTTGACCAGGCGGTGAACATCTGCAGTGTGAAGGCCTGTTGTTGGCTCGTCGAGTATATAAATCGTCTTTCCTGTTGAACGGCGCATAAGCTCGGTTGCCAGTTTTACTCGCTGTGCCTCGCCCCCTGAAAGCGTCGTTGCCGGCTGTCCGATTTTCACATAGCCCAGTCCGACGTCTGAAAGCGTTTTAAGTTTATGAAGAATTTTAGGCTGCTGAGCAAAGAATTCAACGCCTTCGTCAACAGTCATTTCAAGAACTTCAAAAATATTTTTGCCTTTAAACTTTACCTCCAGCGTTTCCCTGTTGTAACGCTGACCAGAGCAGACGTCGCAGGGCACATACACATCCGCAAGGAAATGCATCTCTATCTTAACGATACCGTCGCCCTGGCAAGCCTCGCATCTGCCGCCCTTTACATTAAATGAAAAGCGGTTGGCCTTATATCCGCGGACCTTGGCGTCCTGAGTTGAAGCAAAAAGATCTCTTATATCGTTGAAAACGCCTGTATACGTGGCGGGGTTTGAGCGCGGAGTTCTTCCGATTGGAGACTGGTCGATATTGATAACCTTGTCAAGGTTGTCCACTCCTGTCATTTTTTCAAATTTGCCCACTCTCTTTTTTGCTCCGTTAAGCTCGTTTGCAAGGTGCTTATAGAGTATTTCATTTACAAGGCTTGATTTTCCCGAACCTGAAACTCCCGTAACCGCCACAAACTCGCCCAGCGGTATCTCCACGTCAATATTCTGAAGATTGTTCTGGGAAGCGCCGTGAACAGTCAGTTTTTTACCGTTTCCGCTTCTACGCTTAGCCGGCACAGGAATTTTTCGCTTGCCGGAAAGATACTGGCCTGTTATTGAATTTTCACACGCCATAATATCGTCCACCGTGCCCGCGGCAACAAGTTCACCGCCGTGGATGCCTGCACCGGGACCGATATCAACGATATAATCAGCGGCGCGCATCGTATCTTCATCATGTTCTACGACGATAAGTGTATTGCCGAGATCTCGCAGGTGGCGCAGAGTTCCCAGCAATTTGTCGTTATCGCGCTGATGAAGGCCGATTGACGGCTCGTCCAAAATATAAAGCACTCCCATAAGACTTGAACCGATTTGGGTTGCAAGCCTGATACGCTGGTTTTCACCGCCTGAAAGCGTAGACGCTTCTCTTGCAAGAGTAAGATAATCGAGACCGACGCTGTCAAGAAAATTAAGTCTTTCTCTTATCTCTCGAACAATGAGATCACCTATTTTGTGCTCTTTTTCGGAAAGTTCAAGTTCGTTTATAAACTGGAGTTCCTGATGAATTGGCATTGAACAGAATTCATAAATATTTTTGCCGCCTACAGTAACGGAAAGACATTCTTTTGAAAGTCTGGCTCCGCCGCAGTCAGGGCACACGCACTGGGTCATTACCGCCTCAATATCACTTCGCGCCCAGTCGGAAGTAGTCTCTTTGTAGCGGCGCTGAAGATTGCTTACAACGCCCTCAAAGGTGCTGTTGTAAGTTGAAGAACCGTAAGACGTAACGCGCTTCATTTTCAGTTTCTTTGTGCCTGTGCCGTAAAGTATCGCGTCAAGACCTTTTTTTGGTATCATCTCAACAGGAATATCAAGAGAGAAGCCGTAAGCATCCGCAATAGCTTCAAAATACATTCTTGCGATTGAACCGCCGTCCGCAACGTTCCATCCCGTCGCTTTTATTGCGCCCTGATTTATAGAAAGTTTTTTATTCGGAATTATCAGCGAAGGGTCTATTTCCTTGTATGAGCCGAGCCCGCTGCAGGTCTTGCAGGCTCCGAAAGGATTGTTAAAGGAGAACATACGGGGGCTCATTTCGGCAATAACTGCTCCGTGCTCCGGGCAGGCGTAATTAAGAGAATAAAGTTCCTCTCTTTCTCCCACCACGTCAACCAGCACTACGCCCTCGGCAATTCTCGTTGCAGTCTCAACACTGTCTGTAAGTCTGCCGGCAATGTCAGGCTTGATAACAAGACGATCAACAACTATCTCGATATTGTGCTTCTTGTTTTTATCAAGCTTTATCTCTTCTGACAAGTCGTAAACCGAGCCGTCTATCCGCACGCGCACAAAGCCGGATTTTCTGGCGCTGTCAAGTTCCTTTACATATTCGCCCTTATGGCCCCTTACGATAGGCGCCATTATCTGTATCTTCGTTTTTTCGGGCAGGGTCATTATTTTATCTACAATCTGGTCAACCGTCTGCTGTGTTATTTCTCTTCCGCAAACGGTGCAGTGCGGAATGCCTATTCTCGCCCAAAGCAAACGCAGATAATCGTATATCTCCGTAACCGTTCCTACGGTAGAACGGGGATTTCGCGAAGTTGTTTTCTGGTCGATTGAAATGGCAGGAGAAAGTCCCTCGATATAATCAACATCGGGCTTTTCCATCTGGCCGAGAAACTGGCGCGCGTAAGAAGACAGACTTTCCACATATCGGCGCTGACCCTCTGCGTATATTGTGTCAAACGCAAGGCTTGACTTGCCCGAACCTGAAAGCCCGGTAAAGACAACAAGCTTGTCTCTCGGAATTTCAACATCGATATTTTTAAGATTATGCTCTCGTGCGCCTTTTACCACGATATTTTTAATCATAATTCCGCTCTCCCTTCATTATTTCTCATCCAGTAATTCTTCTATCTGGTCTCTCAGATAAGCCGCGTGCTCAAATTCAAGCAGTTTTGCTGCCTCTTTCATCTGACGCGTCAAATCCTTTATCAAAAGTTCTTTTTCTTTCTTTGTAAGTTTCTTCTTTTTGCCTGTTGCTGTATCCTTCTTAGTAATCTCAAGAACGTCTCTGACATCTTTCTTAATAGTCTTCGGAATAATTCCGTGTTCTTTATTGTACTGCTCCTGAATTCCGCGCCTGCGAACAGTTTCCGTAATTGCACGCTCCATAGACGGAGTCACGCTGTCAGCATACATTATAACTTCGCCGTTGGCGTTTCTTGCGGCGCGGCCGATAGTCTGAACAAGGCTCGTTTCTGAACGCAGGAAGCCCTCTTTGTCTGCGTCAAGAATGGCAACAAGGCTGACTTCGGGTATATCCAGACCCTCTCTAAGCAGGTTGATGCCCACAAGAACGTCAAACTCACCAAGGCGCAAATCGCGGATTATCTCCATTCGCTCCATTGTGTCAACGTCGTGGTGCATATAGCGAACCTTTATTCCGAAGCCTTCAAGATATTCCGTAAGGTCTTCCGCCATAGCCTTTGTAAGGGTTGTAACAAGCACTCTCTCTTTGCGTTCGGTTCTTATATTTATTTCGGAAACAAGATCGTCCATCTGGTCGTCAGTGGGCTTAACCGTAATAATGGGATCAAGCAGACCTGTTGGTCGAATTACCTGCTCAACGATCTGGGCGCTCTTCTCCTTTTCTAGCTCGCCGGGTGTTGCCGAGGTGAATATTACCTGATTTATTTTTCCGTAAAATTCGTCAAACTTAAGCGGTCTGTTGTCATAAGCCGACGGCAGGCGGAAGCCGTATTCAATAAGGCTTGCCTTTCTTGAATGGTCGCCGCCGTACATACCTCTAACCTGAGGAAGAGTTACATGGCTCTCGTCGCAAAACAGCAAAAAGTCATCCGGGAAATAGTCCATAAGCGTAAACGGAGGCTCACCGGGTTTTCTGCCGCTCATAACGGCAGAATAGTTTTCAATTCCTTTGCAGAAACCCGTTTCCCTGAGCATCTCAATATCATTCATGGTGCGCTCTTTAATACGCTGGGCTTCAAGCAGTTTTCCGTTTTCCTCAAAGTAAGCTACGCGCTCCACCATCTCGTCGTAAATCTTGCTCAAAGCGCGCTCCATCTTCTCCTGACCCACAACGTAATGGGAAGCAGGATAAATGCAGACATGAGACAAAACACCTTCCGTTTTGCCTGTAAGAGGATTGATTTCAGATATTCGGTCAATCTCGTCTCCGAAAAATTCCACTCTAATAGCACTGCCGCTGCTGCCCGCCGGAAATATCTCAAGAGTATCGCCTCTTACCCTAAACTTATTGCGGACAAAATTTATATCGTTGCGCTCATACTGAATTTCAACAAGTTTTGCAATTAGATCTTCCCTGCTTTTTTCCATACCTGAGCGCAGAGAAATAACCATATTGCGGTAATCAATAGGGTCGCCGATGGAATAGATGCACGAAACGGAAGCTACAATTATGACGTCCCGCCTTTCGGAAAGAGCGGCGGTGGCGCTGTGGCGCAGTTTGTCTATCTCATCGTTAATCGCAGAATCCTTTTCGATATAAGTATCTGTTGTGGGCACATAAGCTTCCGGCTGATAGTAATCGTAATAAGAAACAAAATATTCAACGGCGTTTTCAGGAAAGAACTCCTTAAACTCACTGCAAAGCTGGGCAGCCAGCGTTTTGTTGTGGGCAAGAACAAGGGTTGGTCTGTTAACTTTTTCAATGATATTCGCCATAGTAAAAGTCTTACCGGAACCGGTAACACCCATCAAAGTCTGCTCTTTCATACCTGAAAGAACGCCTTTTGCAAGCGCATCTATTGCCTGAGGCTGGTCGCCCGTGGGCTTGAATTCACTGTGAAGCTTAAAACGGTCCATACACTCTGTTTCTCCTAAAGAATTACATACAGTTTTTATTATACACTAAACATATTATAATTACAACTTAGCAAATAAACGAATATTGCCGCCGCGTGCCGAAAGCTTTTATACAATTTGTTATTCGTCATTTACTTTTTTGCGGCGATAGATTATAATAAACCATATGAAAGAAATCACAATAAGCAAAAACGACGCCAATCAGCGGCTTGACAGGTATCTGTCCAAGACTTTTGACAGACTGCCGCGCTCGCTGATGTACAAGGAAATACGGCGAAAAAACATTAAGATAAACAAAAAGAGATGCACTCCCGAGCAAATGCTTGCCGAGGGTGATGTTCTCTCTCTTTATCTGCCCGACGACGTATTGACGGAAAAGAAAAAGCATTACGATTTTCTGTCAGCTTCAAAGGAAATCAAAATCGTTTATGAGGACGAAAACATCCTGATTGCCGACAAAAAGCCTGGCCTTCTTTGTCACCCCGACGGGCATGAATACGTTGACACACTGATTGCACGGGTCAAACGCTATCTTTACGAAAAAGGCGAATGGTCGCCGGAGGAAAGCTCCTTTTCCCCTGCCCCTGCAAACAGAATTGACCGCAACACCGGCGGGCTGGTTATAATCGCAAAAAACGCAGACGCACTGCGGGAACTGACTGCAATGATAAAACAGCGGGAGACGGACAAGTATTATCTCGCGGTTACTGACGGCATCCCCTCTCAAAAGGAAGCAACGCTCACAGGGTATCTGACAAAAGACGAAAAGCGCAACATGGTCAAAGTTCGCAAAGAGCCATGCGACGGCGCAAAAAAAATAATCACACGTTACCGTGTAATTAAAACATTCTCAAAGAAAGCGCTTGTTGAAGTTCAACTTCTTACAGGCAGAACCCACCAGATAAGAGCGCATATGGCGTCTATCGGCTGTCCGCTCTGCGGCGACGGAAAGTACGGGAAAAGCCACGGACGTTTTCGCCAGGCGCTGTTCAGTTATAAGTTAACTTTCCATGTAAACGACGGGATGACACTTTCATATCTTGACGAAAAGACATTTACCGCCGACACGGAAGAATTCATAAAACAGTTCACAGGAGATGATAACAGTGAAAGATAAATTTATCAGGGTGCTTTCCCCAATAACAGCGGCAGTAATACTGCTTCTTGACGTTTCAGTAGTTGCCTACGGCATTTTCGCCGTTAAAAAGGTTATTGAGCTTCGCTCTGCGGCGGCAATTTTCTTTGCGGCGGTTGAGGTAGCGGCAATAATAATCGCAGTTCTTGTTACGAGAGAAACTCTTCGCAACGGCGTTGTCTTCCGTGAGGACGAATTCGAGTTCACAGGACTTGACGATAATAATATTTTCGACTACAACGATATTGAAAACGTAGAGTCATACAAAGACACCACCCCAAGCCTTGTAAAAAATTTCATTGACCGTCACTCCGTGCTTACGCTCACACTCAAAGAAGACAAGGTTGTAACCATCGACATCGGTCTCAGCCGAAAATACACGCTGGACCTTATCCACAAGGAAATCTGCCAGCGCTGCGGCATGGAATATGTACCCCCGGAACCCATTCCGAAATACTCCCTTTTCAAAAAAGGTGCTACAGAAGAAAAAGCTGAAGAAGAGAGCAAAAACAGCGAAGAAGAAATCACCGCTGAAACAGCCGATAAAGCAGAAAATCAGACATCAGGCGAAGAATAAGCCGCCAACGATTTTCAGAAAATTTAATTAAACATCAAAACACCCCGACGGATAGCCCGCCGGGGTATTTTATTGCGCTAATCACATCTGATATTTTTCAGCCTGAAGGCGGAACATTCTGGCGTAAACGCCGTTTTGCTCCATTAGTCGGTCATGGCTGCCGCTTTCAATTATCTCTCCGTTTTCCATAACATAAATTTTGTCAGCATTTACTGTCGTTGACAGTCGGTGAGAGATAAACACAACCGTTTTATCCTTTGCCGCCTCCATCATTGCCTGGTTAAGATTATATTCCGCAACAGGGTCCAGATTGGCGGACGGCTCATCCATTATTACATAAGGACATTCTTTGTAAAACGCCCTTGAGATTGCGACTTTCTGGGCTTCGCCGCCGGAAAGCATTACGCCGTCATCATCAAATTCCCGCAGGATTTCCGTATCCGTTCCACGGCTGATTTTCTTGTTAAAGCCGCTGTGCTTAAGCGCCCGCTGAGCACGTTGTGAATCGGGATCAACGTCGAGGGCAACATTTTCGCCCAGGGAACAGGCGAAAATTTGGAAATCCTGAAACACTGCCGCAAAACGCCGTCTGTGGGACTGAACAGTAACATTCCTTATATCTTCTCCGTCAATGAGTATCTCACCGTCGGTAACATCGTACAGGCGCAAAAGCAGGTTTGTAAGAGTTGTTTTTCCCGCTCCGTTATAGCCTACAAGAGCAACCTTTTCTCCCGGATGAAGCGTAAGGCTGATATTTTTCAGCGTTGGCTCGCTGTTGCCGGGATAAGTGAACGTTACATTTTTTATCTCTATCGGCTTTGGCTCAGAAACATAAGCGGTTTTTTCGCCGTCAAAAATACTTCCTTTGCTCTTAAGAAATTCACGGTACTTTTCAACAAGCTGAGCCCGCTCCGAGAAGTTTCTTACAACGCCCACCGTCAAAAATGAAAATGAAGCGGCAATTGAATAAGCACCGTTAAACGTTGCAACAAAATCGCCTGCGGAAAGCGTCTTTGAAATGATAACGGAATAGCCGAGATACAGCGGCAGGAAAAACATAAAGCCCAGCAGCTGAACTCCGCTTTCCTGGAAAAAGTATATCGTATCTATCTTTCTTACATAGCGGCGCTGATTGTCAATTACATCGTCTGCCGCTTCATTGTAGCGCTTTATCAAAAGAGGCTTGATATTGTTCATTCTTACCTCTTTAGCGTAATCCTGGAGATAAAAAATTCTTGCAAAATAATCAGCTCTGCGGTGATAACGGTTGTTATCCACCTGGCGCTGCGCCTGAAGTTTGCCTATCTTTTTGCTGACGGGAGTAAAAATAACAACTATCGCCAAAACGATAAGCAGGCAGACGGGGTCTATTGCCAGGAGCGTTGCGCAGATAGTAACCAGAGAAACGAACTCGCCGAAATATCGCCGAACCATACTGAGTATATTAGTTATATTATCCGCCGACGCCTCAATGGTAAGAATAAAGGTATTATAAAAATGCGGGTCATCGTAGGAAGCAAGATCAAGAGATTTTGCCTTTTCGTAAAGTTTCAGCGACAGTCCCTGCTGAACTTTTTCCTTTTCAACATGGCGGTAAAACTCGCGAAAAAGCATACAAAAGCATTCAGACAAAAGCAGGACAGCCGCAATGGCGACAACTGCAAAGACTATTTTCTTTCTGTCTCCGCCGGATGCCACAACGTCAATTACATACTTTACGCCTATCACCGAAACGAGACGTGTAGGCAGTCTGTCCATAACGCCCCAGACGCACTCGCCTATAACTAGAGTTGGAGAAATGCTGAAAAGCAGTTTCAGAAAATAAAAGATGTTTGAAAACATTGAATGCTCGGTTGCTTCACCGATATTTTTCTTACGCTTCATTTTCGTTTCCCTCCTCTCTGCCGTAGCTGGAAGCCTGAAGGGCAAACATTTTGCTGTATTCTCCGCCCTTTTGCATCAGTTCGCTGTGGGTTCCGCTTTCTAAAAGCGTTCCGCCGCCCAGAACATAAATGCAATCGGACAGCACCGCCGAAGAAAGGCGGTGGGAAATATAGATGACCGTCTTATTTTTCGTTGCTTCAATAAGATTGCTGTACATTTTGTACTCAGCAATGGGGTCAAGCGCAGAGGACGGTTCGTCCAGAACGGCAATATCAAAATCTCTGGCAAACATTCTCGCCACCGCTGTTTTCTGAGCCTCTCCGCCTGAAAGTCCAGCTCCGTTCTCGTCAAATTCACGGGTCAAAACAGTATTAGCACCCTGGGGCAGTTCGCAAACTCTATCCCAAACGCCGCTTTTCTTAAGCGCCGTTTCTGCTGTTTTCTTATCGTCATCCGAACACTCTCGGCACATAACGTTTTCATTAACGGAAAGCGCAAATGTTTTATAATCCTGAAAAACAGTTGCAAAGCGCATACGCAATGAATTGAGATCGTACTCTTTGATATTCACGCCGTTATATAGTATTTCTCCCTCCGTTACGTCGTAAAAGCGCAGCAGAAGTTTTACAAACGTTGTTTTTCCTGCGCCGTTTATACCCACGACGGCAGACGTTGTGCCTTTGTTGATTTTCAGGCTCACGTTGCGAAGCGCGTATTTTTCAACCGTTGGATAACGGAATGAAACGTTGTGAAATTCAATACTTTCAAATTCCGGAGCAGTGAGAGTACCGTTTTTAACAGGACTTTCGTAATCGAAAAAGTCATGAAGGTTCTGAAAATAAAGAGCCATTGACGAAAGTTCGGAAAAACTGTTGGCAATATTATTTGTAGCCTCACGGACAGAATTTATAGCAGAAAGCACAACGGAAAAGCCTGATACTTCCAGTCCCTTGTCATAGATAAACTGATAAGCGGCGAAAGAATACGTTCCCACAATTGGAATAAACTCGCCGAAAATCGAACTTACCATACTGTACAAAAATAGTTTTATTCCGTACTGTTTCAGAATTCTGATATTGTCAGCCACTGCGTTATTAAATCTGCGGAGAATAACCGCGAAGATATTTGAAGTACGCATATCCTTGGCAAAATCTTTAAGGAAAACTGTGCGCTGGGCGTATGCCTTTACCCGCTTGTTTGTGGTCATAGAAAGGTCGCGCTTATAAACGACCTTGCTTTTCAACAACTCGTTGATAAAAACAAGAACAATGGGAAAAAGGAAAATGAGATAGACGGTATCTATTGTAACAACAACGCCCACTACAAGGAAAAGGGATATAAGCGCCGCAATACCCGTTGCCACATCCACCGCAAAAGCAAGAAAATATCCGCCGGTAAGAATTTCGGTTGCGCGCTGATAAGCGTCGTAGAATTCAGGATTTTCATAGCAGCCGATATCCACTTTAAGCGCTTTTTCAAAAATCATATTATTGAGATTTTTAAATATCTTTTTCTGGGAAACGGCAGAAGAGTAGTCACAGACTATTGATATTATTTCATTGACGATGCCAACTGCCAAAAACAAAAGCATCATTTTTATGAATGCGCCGAAACTTCCGCCGCCTTCAATTACGCTCAGAAGCATTTTCAAAAACAGAACGCCCTGAATAAAAAGCGTAAAAATTATATACGCGCACTGTGCAAATATAAGTGCAGGCACAAACGTCTTGTCTGCTTTCCAAAGTATTTTGCAGGCGTATACAATATTTTTAAAGACAGGAACTTTAACATCCTCGTGAACAGGTATTCGTCTTCTCATTTTTTCACCTCCGTTGTTGATATATAAGTATATAAAGACAATAACGCCGCCGGTTTTCACCGGCGGCTGAAAAATTATTTGAGTTTTGCGATTGTAACGCCGTTTTCGCCCTCGCCGTAAACGCCGAGACGGTATTCGCTGATATTCGGGTGGTGCCTGAGTTCTTCGCCGACGGCGGCTCTAAGCGCCCCCGTTCCCTTTCCGTGGATAATACGGATCTCCGATATATTGTTAAGCAGGCACTTATCAATAAACATTCCAAGATTAGCCAGCGCCTCGTCAACGGTCTGGCCTCTAAGGTCAAGTTCAGTAGTAACGTCTGAATCCGCTCTGGAAGTAGTTCTGCGGAGCATACGTCTCGCAGGCGACGCTTCCTTTTTCTTCGGCTTAATAAGACGAAGATCCTCAGGCTTTACTCTCGTTTTAAGCATTCCTGACTGAACAAGTATCTTATTTCCGAGTTCAAGCACTTCGCCTTCTCCGATAGAACGAATAAGAACGGCGTCTCCCACTTTAAGCGGACGCGGAAGTTTGTAATCATCGTCCCATTCGTCTTTCATTACATTGGGATTTACCAGGTCGTCAAACTCGCCCATACGGTTTTTAATTTCGCGCCTTGTCTTTCTGGCAAGTTCAGCGGCGTTTGAATTAGTCTGTTCCTTTTTCAGCTTTTCAAGAGTTAAAAGGAAATCAGCAGACTGTCGTTTTGCATTGTCAAGCAGTTTCTGAGCTTCACGCTTAGCCTGTTCAAGTTCACGGCGGCGCAGATTTTCTGTTTCCTGCTGCTGACGGCGCGCCTTTTCCTCAACCTCTTTCGCGTGCTTCGTCATCGCTTCTGCCGCGGCGCGTTCTTCTTCAAGCGCTTTTCTCGTATTTTCAAGGTTCTCAAGAACAGTTTCAAACCGTCTGTTGTCTGTTCCCACAATTGCCTTTGCTTCGTTTACCACCTCAGCGTCCATGCCGAGACGCTCAGAAATAGCAAAAGCATTTGAACGTCCGGGCACGCCGATAAGGAGTTTATAAGTGGGCTGAAGCGTCTTGACGTCAAATTCACAACAGCCGTTTGTTACTCCTTCAGTTTCAAGCGCATACGCCTTCAGTTCCGCGTAATGAGTAGTGGCGGCAATCTTTGCGCCCTTGCTTCTGAGGTTTTCGATAATAGCCACAGCCAGAGCCGCACCCTCGATGGGGTCCGTTCCCGCGCCAAGCTCGTCTATCAGAATAAGGGATCTATCATCAGCCTGCTTCATAATGGAAATAATATTCATCATATGAGATGAAAATGTAGACAGGCTTTGGGCAATGCTCTGTTCGTCGCCGATATCAACAAGAACATTATTGAAAACAGAAATTTCCGACTGGTCGGAAACGGGTATCATCAGTCCGCACATCGTCATAAGCGTAAGCAGTCCGAGAGTTTTAAGTGTAACTGTCTTACCGCCGGTGTTAGGACCGGTTATAACAAGCGTATCATAGTCAGAACCAAGAGAAATGCTGACGGGCACAACCTTGTTTTTATCAATAAGCGGATGGCGCGCATTTTTAAGATTTATAATTCCCCTGTCGTTTACAGCAGGTCTTGCGGCTTTCATCTTATAAGCAAGATGTGCTTTAGCAAAAATAAGATTAAGTCTTACAGCGCAGTCAAAACTATGCTTTACGCTCTCGGCAAAACTGCCGGCTTCAGCAGAAAGTTCAAACAATATGCGCTGTATCTCCTCGCGTTCTCTGCCTTCAAGCACCTTAATATCATTGTTTGCGTCAACAACAGAAGCAGGCTCAATAAAAACGGTAGCGCCGCTTGCTGATGTATCGTGGACAAGACCGGGAACGTCTCCCCTGCACTCGGCTTTAACTGGCACAACGAAACGGCCGCCTCGCTGAGTAACAATCGGCTCCTGAAGCAATTTTTGATAATGGGTGGAATGAATCATATCGTCAAGGCGCGCCCTGATGGCGTTCGCCTTCGATTTGATCTTACGGCGGATATCGTAAAGCTCTTCGGAAGCCTTGTCCGCCATTTCCTCCTCGCTGATTATCGAAGTGAATATTTTATTTTCAAGATACTTGTTAACGGTAATTCCGTTAAAGAAAAAATCAAGTGAAGTATGGACACCTGAACAGTGACCGTGCCAGTCGTCAAGACTTCGCATTGCGCGCAGAGTATAGCCCACGTCAAGCAGTTCTTTCATGTTAAGCGAACCGCCGGCGGCTGCTCGGTGGAGCTCATTGTTAACATTGCGCAGACCGCCGAAAGACGGCGCGCCGAACCGTGCCAGCAGAGAAAACGCGTCCTCCGTCTGTGTAAGCAGACGCTCCGTTTCATCTCTGTCAAAGGCAGGCTGAAGCGACAGCGCCATTTCTTTGGCGTCGTCGTTTGTCGCCTCCTGCGCCAGCATGGAAAGCACAATATCAAGTTCCAGTGTTTCGTAATTCTTATTCATTGGTTTACCAAAATTCAAAATTATGTAAAACGTTTATTTAAGCGATTTATAAAATTCCAGCGTAGTAAGCCGTCGGCCAACACGGGAAATAACGTATTTTTCCGTTACCGACGCCAGCAGTTCCATCTGCTGAGGGGAAAGGGCAAAACTGAAAATTCGCCCCGGCTCTGTAAGGCAGATAAAACGTATTGCGGTCATAACGGTTTTGGGCACAGCGTCAGCGCCTGATTTCGGACAGTTCTGGCAGTAAATACAGCCTTCTTCCGTATCAAAATACATAATGTCCGTTTCATATGCGGCGCAGTTTCTGCACGCCAAAACATTGGGCATATAACCGCCGAGACACATCATTCTAAGTTCAAAAACGCTCTTTATCTGCGTTATGCTTTTTGACCCTTTACAAAGCAGATGAAGCGAATTGAGCAAAAGGCGCAGCATTTCCTCTGCGGGCTGTTCCTGAGGAGCCAGTTCGTATGTGAGCTGAGCAAAGTACTGGGCGACTGACAACCGCTCAATATCTTTTCTCAAATCAAAAAACACCTCAATGGGCGAAGCGTTGTCGACAACGAAAGCGTCACGCCCTCTGTAAAGCGAAAAATCACTGTAGCAAAAAAGCGAAGTGGCGGCAGTACGGCTGTTTTTCAGCTGTTTGCCGCCTCTTACAAAGGCACGTATCAATCCGTAATCAGCAGTAAGGAGAGTAACTAGACGGTCACTCTCCCCTGTTGTCTGCTCCCGTATTACTAACGCTTTGGTTGTACTGTTCATCTGCCTTCGCTTTTTCCTCTTGCTTGTATTTCAAATAATCTTCAACTTTGCCGCTGTGGACAAAATTAAGCCAGCTGTTATCCTGCATATGATCACCGTTTTTATTTTATCCTATGGTCTTACGGTGATTTGTGCCAAATTCATCCAAGCACAAAAAACGGGATAACAGCGCCAAAAATTTTTTACTGAGAAATTTTTCCTTTTTAGCAGTTTTTAATCAACGGTTATCAAGGCCGAAATTGTGGATAAGTCCTTCCCTGTTTCTCCAGTCCTCTTTGACCTTTACCCAGGTATGAAGATTGACCTTGATACCGAAAAAGCGCTCCATATCCTGACGGGCATAAGTAGATATTTTTTTGAGCATTGCTCCGCCCTTGCCGATAACCATGCCCTTGTGGCTCTCGCGCTCACAGTAAATAGTGGCATCAACGTCCATGATAGTTCCGTCGGGACGCTCTTTCATCTTTTCGATTGCAACGGCAATGCCGTGGGGAACTTCCTTGTCCATAAGGCGAAGTATTTTTTCTCTTATCATCTCTGCCGCAAGCACTCTTTCAGGCTGGTCGGTAAGCGTATCGTCAGGGAAAAAATGAGGAGAATCGTAAGCAAGCTTATTCATCTCGTCCATAAGATCCTTCATTCCCTCGCCTGTCTGGGCACTGCATGGAACCACCGCTTCAAAATCGAATTTATCGGCAAGATACTTTATTCTTTTCAGCAGTTCTGCCTTGTCGCCCAGCATATCAATCTTGTTAATAACAAGAATAGCAGGCATTCTCTGCTTTTTAAGCATTGAAAGCAGTTCGTTTTCCTTTTCGTTAAGTTCGCCCCTGGGCTCGGTAACAAACAGGCAGGCATCAACGCCGCCGATACTGTCGCCCACAGCCTCGTTCATCTTCTCGCCCAGTTTATTATGAGCGTTGTGGAAGCCGGGAGTGTCGGTAAACACAAGCTGGATATCTCCGTCCGTTCTAACACCCATAATCTTTGTTCTCGTAGTCTGAGGCTTAGAAGAAACTATTGCTATCTTGCTTCCTGTAAGTCTGTTAAGAATTGATGATTTGCCGACATTCGGTTTGCCGATAATTGCAATAAAAGCGGATTTGGTAGCCATTATTCATCTCCCATATAATAACTGCTGTCTCTCTTCCAGCCGATCTGGGTCAGCACTGTTTCTTCTTTTTCACGCATATGTACTTCTTCAATGCCGCCGGCTTCGTGGTCGTAACCCAGAAGATGGAGCATTGAGTGAACTGTCAAAAAGCCGATCTCGCGCTGAAGCGGATGATTATACATTTCAGCCTGCTCAACGGCTTTTTCCATAGATATAACGATATCGCCCAGCACCTTAGCTCCGGTGTCATGGTTAACGTCGTATTCGCCGTTTTCACCCAACGGGAAGCTGAGCACGTCGGTCTCCTTGTCGATATTTCTGTACTCTCTATTCAACTCACGTATCTGAGCGTTGTCTACAAAACGAACGCTGACCTCTGCACTGCCCTCAAATTTTTCAAGTTGCAAAACGGCGTGGCAGCAACGGCGTATCAGCAAGCGGATTCCCGTAGGAACCTTAACGGCTTTCTGATCATTGGAAATTATAACTTTTACAGACTCCATTATTTGTTCCTCTCTTCATATTTTTCATAAGCACGGATGATATCCTGCACCAAACGGTGTCTGACAACATCCTTTTGCGTAAACTTGTGGATCTCAATATCGTCCACGTGTTTAAGAATATCAATAACTTTTACAAGGCCGGATTTTTTACCGTCCGGCAGGTCGATCTGAGTAACGTCTCCCGTAACGACCATCTTTGAGCGAAAGCCCAGTCGCGTCAAAAACATTTTCATCTGTTCAGGCGTGGTGTTCTGTGCCTCGTCAAGAATAATAAAACTGTCGTCCAGCGTGCGTCCTCTCATATAGGCAAGCGGGGCAACCTCTATTGAGCCGCGCTCCTGATAGCGCTGAAAATTCTCAGCACCCAGCATATCAAACAGCGCGTCATAAAGCGGTCTAAGATACGGGTCTACCTTGCTCTGGAGATCACCTGGCAGAAAGCCCAGTTTTTCACCCGCCTCAACGGCAGGTCTCGTGAGAATAATTCTGTCAACTTCCTTTGCGCGAAACGCAGTAACCGCCATTGCTACGGCGAGATACGTCTTTCCCGTTCCCGCAGGGCCTATGCCGAAAGTAATCGTATTTGTCTGTATCGACTCGCAGTAACGTTTCTGACCCAGCGTTTTCGGTTTAATTGGCTTTCCCTTAGACGTAATACAAACGCAGTCCGTGGTCATTGAAGAAAGTTTATCTTCGTTTCCCTCGTTAACAAGGGAAATAACGTAGCGAACATTTTGGTCGGAAAGATTTTCGCCCTTGTTTATAAGCACAAGAAGACCGTTGAGCGCCCTCACTGCTTTTGCAACGTTTTCAGTGTCGCCCACTACCTTAAGGTCCGCGCCTCTTGTGATAATCGTAACACCGTACTCACGTTCAAGAAGTTTTATATTTTCGTCAAAGCTGCCAAAAAGCGTTGCAGCCTGTTCCATTGCCTCAAATGTAATTACCTGTTCTGTCATACACCGATTTCTGCCTTTATCAGTTCAATTCTGCGTTCCTCAACACGAAGAACCGTAAATGTTACGTTTTCATAGGAAACGCTTACATTTTCTTCCTCTTTGCCGGTTGGCAGGAAACCGAGAAGATTTATAACGAAGCCCGCAAGAGTGTCATAATCGCCCTCGGGCAATTCAATATTAAGTACTTTTTCAACTTCCTCGATCTCAGCGCTTCCGTCAAAAGTATACGTTTTCTCATCAATCTGAGTTACTTCGTTTTCCTCGTCGTCGTACTCATCCATTATATTGCCGACGATACTTTCCAGCAGGTCCTCCATTGTAACGAGACCGGCTGTTCCGCCGTACTCGTCAACAACAATAGCCATCTGGATACGTGTTTCCGTCATTTTAGCAAAAAGTTTGCCGCAGGGAATGGTCTCCGGAACGAACATCGGCTCTCGGATATAATCAGTCAGCTTTTCATCCGAAGAAATTTTGTGACCAACAAATTTAAGCAGGTCCTTAATATATAGAATGCCCCGGATATTGTCAAGATCCTCATGGTAAACAGGAATTCTCGAATAACCCGCCTGCATTGAAAGAGCCGCCGCGTCAGATATGCCCGCGGTATCCTCCACCGCTTCAATATCGGTGCGGTGGGTCATAATATCGCCGGCATTCAGATCGTCAAACTCGAAAATATTGTTTATCATTTCGCGCTGAGATACTTCAAGATCTCCTCGCTGTTCGTCTTCGTCTACAAGTTGTCGTATTTCGTCTTCGGTAGTACTTTCCTTACCGAATAATTTTCCTATTAGACCAACGCCCATTTAGGCACATTCCTCCGCTCTTCCGGCAATCGCCCGAATTTTCTAATTTATTTATTATATACTGTTTGCTTTATATTGTCAAATATGTTAATATGTTATTTGTAATAATTTTTACTTAAAGGTACAGACAATGATTGAACGAATTGACGATGAAAACGTATGGGATAAACTGAAAAACGACGGCAAGCCCGTTATCATTTACGGCATGGGAAACGCCGCGGACAGAATAATCGATATTTTGGAAGAAAAAGGCATCGCTGTTTCAGATATTTTTGCCAGCGATGAATTTGTCAGAGGACACAGTTTTCGGGGAATGAAAGTAAAGAAATACAGCGATATCTGCAACGAATACTCCGACTTTAACGTTGTGCTTGCTTTTGCTTCTCACCTTGACGACGTACTGAAAAACATAAAACGTATTAACGATGAACACACGGTTTACGCTCCTGACATTCCCGTTGCGGGAAACGGACTGTTCACCCGTGAATTTGTTGAAGAACATGATGAAGAATTTGAATTTATTTATAACCGACTTGCGGACGAAGAGAGCCGCAGGGTCTATCTTGACGTAATTCGTTACAAAGTCAGCGGTAAAGTTGAATACCTTTACAACTGCTTCTGTAATAAAAATTCGGTTTACAGCGATATTTTGAAGTTGACAGATAACGAATTCATCGTTGACATGGGAGCGTATGACGGCGACACAATACGCGAGTTTACCGCGTATACACAGGGAAAATACAAGGGCATTATCGCCATGGAACCGGACGAAAAGAACTTTAGAAAACTCAAGCGAAATACTGAGGACATGCAAGGTATTCGCCTTTACAACATGGCGTCATGGAATAAAAAAGAAAAGCTGTCGTTTGCAGACACTTCGGCGAGAAGCGCACACATTGCCAAAAGCGGAAACGAAGTAGACGCCTGCGATCTTGACAGTCTTGCAGAAAATGAAAACGTAACGCTGATAAAAATGGACATTGAGGGATGCGAAAAAGCGGCGCTCTGCGGTGCGGAGAAAACTATCCGCCGCTGTCATCCTAAGCTTTACGTATGCGCTTACCACAGGAACGAAGATCTATTTGAAATTCCGAAAAAAATTCTTGAACTTGATGACAGTTACAAGCTGTATTTCCGCCACAGTGTCTATATTCCCGCATGGGAAAGCAACTTTTACTGTGTATAGCATTGACCCCGTGTTTATACTCATATATAATGATTTTTGTACTTAGTTTTAGAGTGTGATAATAATGCAGATTAAACTTTTACTTGAAAAACTTACCGACTATATCAAAGGCGTTGAAAGCGAACGCGAACTGCTTATAAGACTTGCAATAGCAGTGGGAGCGGCAATTATTATAATCCTGCTTCGCAACGTCATTTCAAAGATAATACTGGGCATTGTCGCAAAAGTTTTCGCGCTGCACAGTCAGAGAATTCAGAAACTTATAACAGGTGCTCTAAAAAAGCCTCTTTCTGTCTTTCTCGTTATCCTGGCCGTTGCCGTAGGGCTTCACGTTGTTGCTCCCAGCGGAGAATTTGCAAAGATATCTGAGTACCTGCTTAAAATCGGCGCTATCTTCAGCATCTGCTGGGGTGGAGTAAGAGCGCTCAATTACGAGCTTGACACTTACACCATTGACAGCGGCGACGATAAGTCAAAACTTACTGCGTTTCGCTTCATCTTCAACATATCTAAGATTGTAATTATCTGTATCGGCGCGCTTCTTGTATTAGAGCTTTTCGGCTATTCTGCGACAAGGATATTTGCCGCGCTGGGTATTGGCGGTGTTGCGGTAGCATTCGCCTGCAAAGACGCTGTTGAAAACATGATTTCAGGCTTTATTATTGTATTCAACAAGCCATTTCAGGTGGGCGATTATATAAGCGTCTCCGGGAAAGAAGGCACCGTTGAAGATATTACCGTAAGAAGCACGACGCTTCGCGCACTTGACGGCTGCCGCTATATTCTGCCAAACACAAAACTTACTACTGAAAATATTACAAACTGGTCCCAGATGGACAAGAGACTTGTTACGGAAACATTCTGTCTCCACTATAAGCACAGCGCCAAAGAGATTGAGAATTTTGAAAAAGAACTGCGCTCCCTGCTGATGAAGAACGAATTTGTCCTTCAGGACGATATCAGGATAAACTTTACCGAATACGGCGCTCACGGAATGAACGTTGACGTATTCTATTATCTGAGTGTAACAGACTACCAGACCTATCTAACAGTCAAAAACGATATTAACCTGGCAACAAAGAAGCTGATAGACAAAAAGGACTACTCGCTGGCGTATAATTCCCAGACTATTTATTTTGAAGATCAGCAGAACAACGGAGAAACTACTGAAAAATGATTTTTGTTCTTTACGGCGTAATAATATTTTTTGCTTCTGCTGTGGGTTCTTTTCTCGGCGGTGGCAGCGGTGTAATAATAAAACCCCTGCTGACACTGTTTGTAAACGATACCACGGAAGTAATAAATTTTATTTCGTCTGTGTCCGTCTTTTCAATGTCAATAAGTTCAACAATAAAATACACCCGCCGCAAACAGAAGGTGGATTTCATAACGATACTGATGATTTCCGCAGGTTCTATTATCGGTGGATTTGCAGGCAAGTCGCTGTTTGACCTTTTCAACGGCGCTATGAGCGACAATTACGCAAAAGCATACCAGGCTGTAATGCTGGCGGTTCTTCTGACAGCCGCGCTGTTATACGTCAATAAAGGCAAGGTCAGCTTCCACCTGAAAAACAGAGCCGCAATGCTTTTGTGCGGTGTTGTTCTTGGCATAATTTCAAGTTTTCTCGGCATCGGCGGCGGACCGATAAACATGATGTTTTTCGTGCTTTTCTTCTCAATGACGATGAAGGAGTCTGCGATTTACAGCGTTGCCGTTATATTCTTCAGTCAGCTTTCAAAAATTGTTACATATATCGTCAGCGATACTGTTCCCCAGTTTGATTACAGAATACTTTTCGTTGCTGTTCCGGCAGCTGTCATTGCCGGAATAATCGGGGCGGCGCTGAACAAAAAAGCAAATGAGAACACAGTAAAAAAGGTATACACGGCAGTGCTGGGTATATTTATTATTTTGAACGTTTACAACGCGGTTACCGGCTTTACTGCGGCGTAATTTAAGGAGTTATTATGGGAAAGAAGAATATCATTTTCTACTTCAGCGACCAACAGCGTTGGGACACAGTTAACGATGAGATAACGCCGAACCTGATGAAGATGGCTGAAGAAGGCGTTATGTTTGAAAACAACTTTACCTGCCAGCCTGTCTGCGGACCTGCCAGGGCTTGTATCCAGACAGGTCTCTACGCAACCCAGTGCGGCTGTTACTGGAACGGCGTTGCACTTCCAAACACAATAACGCCCCTTGCCCACTATTTCAACGAAGCAGGCTACCAGACGGCGTATATCGGCAAATGGCACCTTGCGTCCGACCGACTGCCGGGTATCGGCGTGCACTGCGAAAGCACAGCAGTGCCAAAGGAACGTCAGGGAGAATACCAGTACTGGCGTGGAGCCGACGTTCTGGAATTCACCAGTCACGGCTATGACGGCTATGTTTTTGACGGAGACGGAAACAAACTTGATTTTACCGGCTACCGCGCCGACTGTATCAACGATTACGCTCTTGAATATCTTGAAAACAGAGATCCGGAAAAGCCGTTTTTCATGTTTGTCAGCCAGCTGGAACCCCACCAGCAAAACGACCGCCACACATTTGAGGGCTACAAAGAAACAATCGAAAAATACATGGACTATCCCCTGCCGGACGATCTGACGTTTCTCAAAGGCGACTACAAAGAGATGTACCCGGATTACATATCTGCAATAAACCGTCTCGACTACAACATCGGCAGACTTGTTGAAAAGCTAAAAGAGCTTGGTATATACGACGACACAGTCATTATTTACACTTCCGACCACGGATGCCACTTTAAGACCCGCAATCCCGAATACAAGCGCTCATGCCACGAAAGTTCAACCCATACGCCCCTTATAATCAAAGGAGTGGGATTTGAGGGAGGCAAGCACGAAAAGCGCCTGACATCGCTTATCGACATTCCGCCCACTCTTCTTTCCATGGCAGGCATTCCTATTCCTCAAACATATATGGGTCTTGACCTTACAAAAATGATAGACGACGACTCTGAAATGAGAAAGTGCGTCTTTATCCAAATAAGCGAAAGCCAGTGCGGACGCGCTGTCAGAACAGACAGATTTAAATACTCCGTTCGCAGTCTTGCGCCAACAGGATACACTCATCACAGCGCCAACACTTACTTTGAGGATTATCTTTATGATTTAAAGAAAGATCCCAATGAAAAGCACAATTTAATCCGCAATCCCCGGTACCGCCACATAAGGCATGAAATGAAATATCTTCTGCTTGAACAGATGGAAAAAGCCGGAGAAGAACGGCCTATGATACTGCCAGCATATAAGGTTAGGAAAAAATAAAATAAGCAAAAGTCCGCATTCAAAATATGCGGACTTTTTTATGCAAAAAAACGGGACGGCAAAAACCGTCCCGTTAGATTTTATTATTTTATGATGCGCTTGTTTCTGTTTCTGCTGCTTCCATTTCAGCCGCCTTTTTATTTCTGCGGTCAATAAGAGTCTGAAGCATTGAGCGGTGCTCTGCGTCTGTCATACCATAATTCTTCATGGGAATTATTGAAAGGAACAGACCGATGGCAGGCGGAATTGAGCAAAGGAAGAACATCATTGATGCGTATTCCGGGAAATCCGCCTTGAATGACGCGCCGTTGCGCAGCGCCTCGTTACAAGCGTTAACATTGTCGCCTGAGAAGCCTACGATTGAGTATCCTACGCCCTGGATAATTGAGCTGATACCGGATGAAAGTTTTGTAATGAATGACTGGCCGCTGAAGAAAACGCCGTCAGGGCGGTAGCCCTTGTGGTACTCTTCATAGTCAACAGCGTCTGCAATCATTACTGACTGAAGTACTGTAAGAGCGCCCATGCCTGCGCCTGCAAGCAGGAATACGATAAACAGAACAACCATCCATACAGGCTTATCAAGGTCCTGAGGAGCCAATTTGTAAATCGGGAAAATCAATGCAAAAGGAATTGCGCTGATTACAGTTGATCCGATAAACAGTTTTGTCTTTTCAATCTTTTCAGTAAGTTTCGGAACGATTGCCATAGCGATAAACTGGCCGCCGAAGATAGCGCCGCCGAGAATGATCATATAAAGCATATAGTTTCCGAAATAGTCGCCGTAGTAGTATGACATAAGCGTCATTGCAACTGCAAGCAGGATCTGGATAGGTGAGCGGAGAATACCGCTGATAAGCTGTTTTCTGAAGGGTTTGTTGCCCCACATGATTTTGAAGTTATCGATAAATCCGAATTTTTCTTCTTTAGAAACAACTCGCTCACGTACAAAAATACCGGTGAGCTGGAACAGACCGCAGCCGATGACAGCAAGAACAGCCGCAACGATAATAAATCCGTACTGCTGAGACTTGGCAGTAGAACCGACTGTCTTTTCCAGAGCCTGGCCGAGAGCCTGAGAAACGGGGGTGATGCAAAGAAGAACGAGGCCGCTTCCAATACCTGCTGCGATACGAGCAAGAGAAAGGATAGAAGCACGGTCTTTTTCGCTTTCCGTCATACGGGAAGTAACGCCCCAAAGCGGAATATCACCAACTGTGTAGCACATACCCCAAAGTATGTAAGAAACGGCAGCCCAGCCGACAATAAGAGTATTTGTCAGCGTTGAATTTGATGTGCTGTAAATACCGTTAATGAATGTGCCGATTGTGATAACAAGAATAACCGGCGGAGCAAAAAGCAGATACGGTCTGCACTTACCCCATTTGCTGTTCGTCTTATCAACAAACGTACCCATCATCGGGTCATTGATAGCATCCCAAACTCTCGCTACAGACATAAATATACTGATAGCCATTGCAGGGATGAAAATTACGGACTGAAAATAGAAATAAAGTCCTGTGCCGATGATGTTGTAAATCATGTTCTGCCCGAGCATACCGAGCAAATACATGTTCCGCTCTTTGGCGGTATAGGTTCTGACATTATTTTGCATTATGCAATTCCCCCTTACTTGTAATATAATACCAGTTTACGACAGAGATTGCAAGAAATATTAGTGCCAAATAACAATAAAAGCATAAAAAAAGGGTCCGATTTAATCGGACCCCAAAATACTGATATAAAACCGGTTTATTAGTCTTCAGCAGTTTCTCTCTCTGAAGCGTGACGCTCAACAAGAGCGCTGAGCATCTCGTCGTGTTTTTCCTTTGTAATAGGATATTTAAGAGTGGGAATAACGGCGAGAAGCATACCGATTGCCGGAGGAATTGATACAAGGAACCACATTGCGTCTGCATACTGAGCATAATCAACTGCAAACTTAGCAGTGCCCTGAGCAAGAGCCTCGTTCATAACGCTGATATTAGTATCGCTGTAACCAACTACTGAATAAACAACAGCGGAAATGATAGAAGCGATACCGCTTGAGAACTTAGTGATGAATGACTGGCCGCTGAAGAATACGCCGTCGGGACGATAGCCTGTGTGGTACTCTTCATAGTCGATGCAGTCTGAAATCATAACTGACTGGAACACGTTGATTGCACCGAACAGTCCGCCGGCTACAAGGAACAGAACGCAGTCAACAAGCGCCCACTGGATCTGAGCAAGATCAAACGGAGCGATTTTATATACAACATAGATAAGCACAAAAGGAACGGCGCAGAGACCTGAGAACCAGTTGTACATCTTTTTGACGTCATACTTTGTAATAAGTTTGGGGCACAGAGCCATCATTACGAACTGACCCACAAACATACCGCCGGCAACAAGAGCGATATCAATAAGTATCTTAAAGTCGCCGAAAGCGTTCATAAGGTTGCCTTCGCAGTAATAGTATGAGAAAAGGGTCATAGCTACTACGTTGAGGAGCTGCCAGGGTGAACGAAGAAGACCTGAAATGAGGAGCTTTCTGAAGGGAACGCATTTCCACATAAGCTTAAAGCTTTCTTTCATCGTCTTCTTTTCGCCGACGTTCGGAACATTTTCTTTTGTTCCGATACCGGCGCAGATAAACAGAAGCGTTGCGATAAGAGTAACAACTACGCCGAAAATAATAAATCCGGGCTGTGCGTTACTTTCTTTTGAAAGAATTCCGTTGATAGCCTGTGAACCGGCAACTGCGGAAGCAACAATAAGTCCGCCGCCGACAGAAGCGATAATACGAGCAAGCGAAATCAGGCTGGAACGGTCTTTTTCATTTTCTGACATACGGCTGATAATGCCCCAAAGCGGAACGTCGCCGGCTGTAAATGACATACCCCAGAAGATATAGGATACAGCTGCCCAGCCTACGATGAATACCATTGCAGTTGTGTTGCCTTCTGCTTTTGCTGTTGCGTAATTGCCGTTAACAAAAGTAAGAATTGTAATAACACATATTGCTATAGGAGCAAAAATAAGATATGGTCTGCACTTGCCCCACTTGCTCTTCGTTTTGTCAACGATTGAGCCCATCATCGGGTCATTGATAGCGTCCCATATTCTTGCAACCAGCATAATCCAGCCGAGAGCCATTGCAGGCAGGCAGATTACGTTCTGGAAGTAGTAGTACAGTCCTGTAGATACAAGGCTGTAGATCATGTTCTGACCGAACATACCGGTAAGATACATGTTCCGCTCTTTGGCGGAGTAAGTTCTGACTGTTTTTTCCATTGGTTTACATCCCCCTTATCCAAATTATAATAACAATTTTCCAAACAAAATACAAGACAAATTTAAGTAAAAACGACAAAATACTTATGAGTGATGAATTCAAAATATATTTCAAAGACATTACAGCAAAAAATTGACGTATATTCATCAGTATAATATAATAATCATTGTAGATTATCTTGAGGAGTGTTGATTATGGAAAAATTCAGATGGGCATATATAGGCTGCGGCAACATCGCATATCACACAGCCGACGAAATAATAAAAGGCAATCACACAATAGTTTCCGTATACGGCAGAAACAAAGAAAAAGCCAAAAAATTCGCCGCAAAATACTCAGCGGCTGTCTGCGACAGCGCAGAAGAAGCTATGGACCCAGACAAAATCGACGGAGTATATATAGCAACTCCTCACACGTCTCATGTTAAATACTCCGTTAAAAGTCTTGAGCGAAAAATACCTGTTTTGTGTGAAAAGCCTGTAGGAGTAAGCGTTTCTGACGTTGAGCGCCTGATTGAATGCGCAGAAAGCAACAACACTTACTTTGCAGAAGCAATGTGGACCTGGTATTCGGACGTTGCGCTTAAAGTAAAAGAGTGGGTACAAGGCGGCAGAATAGGCAAAATCACAGATGTTGAAATTCACTATGCTTTTCCCGGACTGCTCCAGAAACGCACTTCACGCCTGTGCATGCCAGAAACAGCCGGCGGCGCTCTTCTTGATATAGGCATATACCCAATAACATACTGCTATAATCTTTTCGGAAAGCCCGACAAAACGGAGTGCAGCGGCAAACTGAAAGACGGTATAGACATAAGCGAGGAAATCGTGCTCCATTACGGCGAAACAAAATGCCGCATTTTCATTTCCCTTTCAACTCTGCGCGAGTCCTGCGTAATTAAAGGCGAAAAAGGAACCATAAGCCTGCCGCTTTTCCATATGGCGTCAAAGGCAACACTAAAATCTGACGACGGAAATGAAACATTCAGCGGCAAGACCGACTATCTTACCGAATTTACAAGGGTGGCCGAAGAAATAAAATCCGGTAAAAAGCAGTCCGACTACGTTCCGTTTTCATCAACCAAAGCAGTTATGGAGATAATGGACGAATGCCGCGCCCAGATGGGGCTTGTCTATCCCTTTGAAAGGAAGTAAGTTAAATTACTTATCAGTCAGTTTTATTCTATTATCTTTCATAAATAAGATAAACAAATTGACTTCCTAAAATCGGCTGTTATATAATTCCTATATTAAACTTTGACAAACCACCTGCTATCATACGGAGGTCAAAATTATATGAAGGCAATGTACCGGGAGTTTTGAAAAAGTCTGAATATTACTTTTCATCGCCTTCCTCAACGGCACAGAAACTGTATTATTATCCTGTAAGCGCCGGCCATTTTTACTGCGACAACAGATACCACCTGAAAAGAGACGACTATAACAGTATCCTTATCGCGCATATAATAAACGGCTCATTTACTTTCGTTGCCGACGGTATTCAGTACACGGCGAAAGCGGGCGAAACGGCAATTCTTGACTGCCACAAACCCCATGAATATTACACACTGGATACTCTCAAATATGTCTGGCTTCATTTCAACGGTCTTAATGCGACCGATATGTATGACGAAGTGGTGAAAGCAGACGGCAGTATAATCTCCTGCAGTGACCCTGACAGAACTAGAGACCTGCTCTTCAGGATTTACAGCTCTATTTCAACCGACGACAAACCTTCCGAATTTTCTCTTTCAATGCTTATTTATGAGTTGTTCGGGCAACTGCTCAATCCGATAAAGCCCGGAAAAACTAACTACGAAATAAGCATTCACGAAGCAAAAAAATACATTCACGAAAACGTCGGCTCAGAAATAACGGTAAAATCCATTGCGGAATACATACATATGAGTCCGTCTCACTTTTCAAATATATTTAAAAGCAGACGGGACTTTCTCCTTATGACTATGTACTTATTACCCGCCTTAACCACGCAAAGAATTATCTTCAGAAAAGCGATATGAATATTTCTGAAATAGCGGAAAAAGTAGGTTTTAACAGCGAGTCGAATTTTATTTACTTCTTCACAAAAAACACGGGAATTTCTCCCAGCAAATTCAGAAAGATTGTAGTTTGATAAAATCAAATAAAATTATTAAAGCGGCCGAAACTCAATGTTTCAGCCGCTTTTTGTTTAAGCACACATATTCAGCGGATTAAATAATTCAAAACAAAGTTCAAAACAGCGCAGACGGTAACCCCCAGTGCAAGGGGAACAATCACGGACAACGCAGTCCACTTTACCGAACGGGTTTCTTTCCAAATTGTAAGCAGTGTCGTTGAGCAAGGAAAATGAAACATGGAAAACACCGCGGCGCACAGCGCTGTAACCCAGGTCCAGCCGTTATCCGTCAATATTGTTTTGAGAGCGTCAACCGACGAGTAGTCACCTAAATTTCCTGAGGCGAGATAGGTCATCAGCGCAATGGGAATTACTATCTCATTGGCAGGAAATCCAAGAATAAACGCCAAAAGCATAACGCCGTCAAGACCGATAAACCTGCCCGCAGGGTCAAGAAAATCTGCAAGATATGCAAGGAGCGAAGAACCCCCAGTTTTAATATTTGCAAGACACCAAATAAGAAGACCTGCAGGAGCCGCAACTACTACTGCCCTCAACAGAACGAAAACTATTTTTTCCTTTACTGTCTCGCCTATTACTTTAAAGAACTGAGGACGGCGGTAAGGAGGCAGTTCCAGAACAAAAGCGCTTTTTTCTCCCCGGAGCACCGTTGACGACAGTATTTTCGCAGACAGCATTGTTGCCACCAGCGACAGCAGAACAAAAGCCAGCATTACGGCCGCCCCGGCAAAGGAATTATCGCAGAAGAACATGGAAATTATAACAATCAATAAAGGAAAACGTCCGTTGCAGGGCGTTAGTGAATTTGTAATTATCGCAATAAGCCGCTCTCTCGGCGAATCGATTATTCGGCACCCTGTCACTCCCACCGCGTTGCATCCGTACGCCATACAGGTGGTCAGTGCCTGCTTGCCGCAGGCTCCGCATTTTTCAAACCCGCGGTCAAGGTTAAAGGCTATTCTGGGAAGCACTCCGTAAGCTTCCAGCAAAGCAAAGAGAGGAAAAAATATCGCCATCGGCGGAAGCATAACCGCCACAACCCAAAACAGCACCCGAAGAACTCCGTGAACCACCATATTAACAATAACGTCAGGAATACCTAACGCCAGACTTTGAGAAGCAAGCCACGCTTCCGCGGCGTCAAAAGTGCTTTTCAGAATTGACGAAGGATAATTTGCGCCTACCATAGTCAGCCACAAAACAACGCCCACAAGAAGCAGCATTGCAGGCACCGCCGTATATCTGCCAAGCAGAACCCTGTCTATCATATTCTGCTTTTTCTCCTCACGGGACGGCAGCTGTTTTACCGACTGAGAAAATATTCTTTCAGCCTGCTGAGATATTGAGGCGGTAACGGACTGAACATAGTTTTCGCCGTCAAAATTAAAGCGAGAAAGTATTTCGCGGCTTTTCAGCACGTCAAAATCATCCTGAAAACCACCGGAGAGATTTTTCTCCAGCGAAGCGTTGAAGCTGGGATCGTTCTCAAGAACACGAAGCGCCAGAAAACGCATATCTATATCCGTTTTGAAATATTTTGAAAGCCCTTTTTCACAGCGCCTTTCCGCCTGCTCAATAGGACTGACATATTTTACTCGCAGTTGCTCAGGACAGCAATCACCTGTAACTATTTTGTGAACCTGTTCCAGCAGTTCGTTGACCCCTTTTCCGCTTCTTGCGGTGGAGGACACAACAGGTATGCCGAGTAGCTCGGAAAGCTTTTTCTTGTCTATAATAATATTTCGCTTATCAGCTTCGTCCCATAGATTTAGAAGAAGCACGGCGTTACCTGTTAATTCAAGGGTTTGCAGAACCAGATTGAGATTTCGAAGCAGATTTGTTGAGTCAGCAACTATTACCACACAGTCCACCTTATTCCAGATAAGAAAGTCACGGGCAACTCTTTCTTCCTCAGAGGATGAAAGCAGACTGTATGTACCCGGCAGATCAACCAGGGTATAATCGTTAAACTTATAGTAGTATTCGCCGCTGGCTGTATCTACCGTTTTACCGGTCCAGTTGCCGGTATGCTGTTTCATTCCTGTTATTTCATTGAAGACCGTGCTCTTGCCCACGTTGGCGTTGCCCACCAGCGCCACGGTACGGCGGCTCACCTTATCACTCCTATCCCGGCAGCGTCCTTTTTCCTTAGAGCAATCTGACTGCCTCTTACTCGGTAAGCGATAGGCGACCCCAGAGGGTTTATATGGGTACAGCTGACCTTTTCACCAACGCAAAAGCCCAGATCTGACAGACGTCTGAGCGACAGCGAACTACTGTCCACGCTGACTATTTCGGCCGACTGATTTTCTTTTATATCGCATAATTTCAAAATGAACACCTCAATTCTGCTGCTTTATCCTATGCGCAGATATATAAAGAGGTGACGCAAAAAGAGCAGGGACATTCCCTGCTCTTTTATATTGCCTTTCATTTTTATTTATTTTTCATCAACGGTGCAGTCGATAAATATTTTTTTCTTTTTCCACGTATCAAGAGGATGGTTGATTTTTACGTTTTCAATCGTCAATGCCGAAACGTGTCGCGCCCAAACTCCGTAAGCAGGAAGATTTCTGAAACGCCAGCACTCGGGATAAACTTTTGCATATTCGGGAATGAACAGACGTCTGTCCACCGTTTCAGGTCTTTCGGCATAAGTAATATCAATATTTTTAAGAGCGATATTTTCCGCCCTTACTGTTTTGCCGCCTTTTCGGTAACCTGCGATAATAATCGGAAGTTCCGCCTCAAGGGCTTTTACGTTTTCAATAAGAACTCCGTTTATTCTGCTTTTGCCGCCGAACAAATCGGCGCCTACAGTACCGCCTTTTTTCTTCTTTCCGCCGTATTCAACGGCGTTTGCGCTTTCTGCTGTTACCTCAGCGGCGCGGTTGCGGTCCCCCACTCTTATAAAAATCGGGCAAGTGCATCGCTCCATCTCAATATTTCTAAAAGTTACGTTACTTACAACCGAACCGTCACAGGCTTCAATACTAATTCCGCTTACTGAACCCGGGTAAAGATCAGTCATAAAGAGGCGGCAGTCTGAAACGGTAATATCGTTTATATCATAAGTCGTTTCAGTTCCTATTTTAACTGCGTTTGTGCGAGAAATGACTTCGCAGTTCTTAACAGCAATATGCTCCATAATGCCGCTGCTTCCCAGCCATACAGCGTGTTTGAAGACAAAGCCGTCATCCGCAGTGGAAACAAAGCAATGGTCAAAATCAAGATTGCTTCCGCCCACAACGTCAAAGCCGTCAGCGTTTGCAACGTTTCTGTTGTTATTTATAATAACGTTTTTCACGTAGACATTACTGCACATCTGGAGCCGACAGGTCCAGTAGGCGCTGTTTATAGCGCGGCTGTTATCAACGGTGGGATCGCCTGCAACGGCTCCGTAATTTCTTATATCAAATACATTTTCCTCCGGCTTCTCCTGAAAACTAATATATTTATCCTCAGGGTAATATGAAGAAAAGTCAAATTCTCTGACTTGTGTATACGGCTCACCCTTTGTTATTCTCAGGTCTTTGCCGAAAAGCAGAGTTCTCAGTTTATCAACGGCTGTCCTTCTTTGCTTAGACATATTCTATCCTCACTAAAAAACAAGAAAAGGCGGCAACTTTGAACTCAAAATTACCGCTGTTTTTATTATTTAATCAAATCTTTAATAATTTCTCCCGCCATAAGCAGGCCGGCAGAGCCGGGTACAAAAGAAATACTGGCAGGTGGCACTGCTCTAACGGCAGGCTCCTCCCGTGAATAAACTACCTTAAGGTGATTTATTCCGCGCTTTCTCAGCTCGTAGCGCATTTTCTTTGCCAGCGGACAATAGGAAGTTTTGCTTATATCCGATACTTCAAATTCAGATGGATTAAATTTGTTGCCGGTTCCCATAGCGCTGATAACCGGCACTCCGCGCTTTGCCGCTTCTTCAATCAAAAACAATTTTGACGGCACACTGTCAATAGCGTCCGCTATATAATCAAAATCCAGCGGAATGGTATGTTCACTGTCAAAAAAAAGTTCAACAGGAGTAACAACGCAGTCAGGGTTTATATCGGCAACACGCTCTGCCGCCGCCTGCGCTTTCGGCATACCCACCGTTGAATTAAGCGCAATAAGCTGTCTGTTGATATTTGAGCGGTCTACGACATCATTGTCAACAATTGTTATTCTGCCTACGCCGCTTCTGGCCAGCGCCTCAACGACATATGAGCCAACGCCGCCGCAGCCGAAAACGCAGACACTGCTGTTCTGCAGTTTTTCAAAAGCAGGACGGCCTATTAAATCAATAGTTCTTGTAAAGTCAGATGTCATCTTTGCTCACCGGTATAATATTATACTACAAACTGAATAAAAGGTAAATACTTTTTATATATGAAAATATGTTATATAATATAGATACGGAGATATTCTCCGAATTCCCAAAGGGGTGATATTATGATCAACATTACAGCAAGAGGTTTTGACCTGAAACAGGGCGCAAAGGACGGCATTGAGCATGAACTCAAAAGAATTGAAAAAATGCTGCCTGACACCGCGTCATTTGACGTAACGCTTTCAAAGCTCAAAGACGGTTATAAATGCGACATAACCGTAAAATATATCGGCTCGTTTATCAGAGGCGAAGCAACCGCAGACAAAATTGAACCGGTAATCGACATGGCGGTTGACGATCTTAAACGCAAACTGCGCAAACTTAAGACTTACCTTGTTGACAAGAAGCGCAAGGGCGGAATTGACGAAATCGCTGCAGCTATGGAGCCAATCAGCGAAGAAATAACAATGGACAACTTTGAGGATTTCGACTCCTCCTCAATAGACATTCAGCGCAAAAAGGAAGTTTCGCTTCAAATGATGACGGACGACGAAGCAATCGTCCAGATGGAAATGCTGGGTCACAGTTTCTTTGTTTATCTCGGCACAAACGGAGACACTAAAGTTATCTACAAACGAGGAAAAGGCTACGGCCAGCTCATCTGCGAATAAAAAACAACCTTGGGGACGGCTTAACTGCCGTCCCTTTTCTTATTAAATCGAAAAAAATTTAACAGATACGCCGCATTAGGACATTTATCATTGTTAAAAGTTTTTATTTAATTTTGCCGTGAGCGAAAATTCACGTTTTGAATTTTTGTGCATAATGGAAAAATGAGCTTGTGTTCGTTGACTTTAGTGTACTAAATTGATATAATTTTGCCATAATATTTTTGGGGCGCATGCCCCGTAAAAGAGGGATATTTATGACATACACAGAAAAAGTTCTTGCTGATTTAAAAGCAAAGAACCCGGATCAGCCTGAATTTATCCAGGCTGCCACAGAGGTACTGGAAGCGCTTGCTCCCGTTGTTAACACAGATCCTAAGTACCAGAAAGCCGGTCTGCTTGAACGCCTTGTTGAGCCGGAACGCCAGATCATGTTCCGCATTCCGTGGGTAGACGACAACGGTCAGGTTCACGTTAACCGCGGCTACCGTGTTCAGTTCAACTCAGCTATCGGACCTTACAAGGGCGGTCTTCGCCTTCACCCCAGCGTAAACCTTTCTATTATTAAATTCCTTGGTTTTGAGCAGATCTTCAAAAACAGCCTTACCGGCCTGCCCATCGGCGGCGCAAAGGGCGGCTCAGACTTTGACCCCAAGGGTAAGAGCGACATGGAAGTTATGCGTTTCTGCCAGGCTTTCATGAATGAGCTTTACAAATATATCGGCGCTGACGAAGACGTTCCCGCAGGCGATATCGGTACAGGCGCAAGAGAAGTTGGTTATCTCTACGGTCAGTACAAAAAACTGACAAACCGTTCAGAAGGCGTTCTTACAGGTAAGGGCCTCAGCTTCGGCGGTTCACTTGCAAGAACAGAGGCAACAGGCTACGGTCTTGTTTACATTACAGAAGAAATGCTTAAAGACCACGGCAAAGACCTCAACGGTGCAAAGGTTGCCGTTTCAGGTTCAGGTAACGTTGCTATTTACGCTATGGAAAAAGCTGAACAGCTCGGCGCTAAAATCATCAGCTGCTCAGACTCAACAGGCTATATAATCGATGAAAACGGTATCGACGTTGAAACCGTTAAGCAGATTAAGGAAGTTGAAAGAAAGCGCATCAAGGAGTATGTAAATACTCATCCCACCGCAACATACCACGAAGGCAGTGTTTGGGACAGCGTTGTATGCGATGTTGCACTTCCCTGCGCAACACAGAACGAAATCAATGAAGCACAGGCTAAGCACCTTGTTGAAACAGGCTGCTACGCAGTATGCGAAGGCGCTAACATGCCCACCGACGCAGCTGCAACAGAAGTATTCCTTTCAAACAAGATTCTGTTCCTTCCCGGTAAAGCTTCAAACGCAGGCGGTGTTGCTACTTCCGCTCTTGAAATGGGTCAGAACAGCATCCGTTCAAGCTGGACATTTGACGAAGTTGACGCAAAGCTTCAGAACATCATGGTAAACATTTACCACAACATGAAAGAAGCCTGCGCTCAGTATGACGCAGAAGACAACTTTGTTGTCGGCGCAAACATTGCCGGCTTCATGAAAGTTGCAGACGCTATGATGGCTCAGGGTGTTGTTTGATTAACAATCTACCAAAACAAAAGAACGGCAGAGGAAAAATCCTCTGCCGTATTTTTATATCATTTTTTTACTTTTTGCTGAAAGACAAAACGCACTTCATTGTAAGCGTCTGGAATTTCGGCAATTTGTACTGAGGCTTCAGCGTTGCCATAGCAGGAACGTCGCCTCCGACGCCGTACTGACCGCCGTCAATATTAACAGTAAGGCTGTTTCTTCTTGCAAGATCGCAGGAATGCGTTGCTTTATCCAGTTCTTCAAGAGAATAAGGATGAACGCTTGCCTCAAAGGGTTTTCCTACCGCTTCAACTTTCAAGACGGTATCCGTTCCCACCTCAAGCCAGCGAACGTCACAGCGGTTTGCATTTTCCTGAGGATAGAGATAGTCGTGGATAAAGTCCTCAGCCGATGGGAAATGATAAACGCCAAGATAAGCGCCTGTTTTACGGTCGCAGTAATTTTCATGGGGACCTTTACCGTAATACGAAACGCCGTCTATTCCGTTTGCAAGTTCAAAAGTAAGGCCGTAACGGGGCATATCAACAGGAGTTATATTTCTGCAGGTAAGCGTAGTAACGACTTTGCCTGAAGGAAGAATAATATACTCAGTTGTAACATTATCGAGATACTTTGCAGCCCATGAAACGGTTATCTTAACAGCATTTCTGCCGCATGCGGCGATTACCGAAGTCGGGAACATAACTTTGCTTGTGTTTTTGAACGCATTAAGTCCGATAAGGGTGCGAACCCATTCAAACGGGATTTGAGCAATACGCTCGTTGTCTGTATTAGCTCTGCCGAAGCACGGACGAATACCGGATTTGAGACATTCTTTTCCCTCAAGTTCATATGACGTCAGCTCACCTGTTTTCTTTGAAACGGCAATGCTGAAATTGTCGCCGCTGACAACATAATGAGAAGGAGTTTCTCCCAGAGTAACACTGCCGGGCTTTTCCTTTTTGACCGAGAAATCGTAATGACCGATAACAAACTGTTCTCTCGCCATAACGTGACCTTTCGGAAGGTGCATAGCGTCGTTTGCAAGGAGGAGATATACGTCTATCATCTTTTCGCCGCTGACATTCATATCAAACGGAACGTCAACTTTTGCTTTCTGCAAATAGCCCACGTCAGGCAGTGACACCGTCTTTTCTTCAATTACTCCGGACTGGTCTGAAAGCGTAATTCTGAGTTCAAACGCCGAAAGCGGAGTAAACATAAAGCGGTTGAGAATATGGATTGAATTGCCGATAAGAGTAAAATCTGCCTGCTGGTAGCATTTTACAACTTCATAATAATGTGGATTTGGCGAACGGTCGCCTCTGAACACGCCGTTAAATGCGAAGTTTCCGTCATTGGGTTTATCGCCGAAGTCGCCGCCGTAATTCCACTTGTCTTTTCCGTCAGCCGTAATTGTATGAATAGCCTGGTCGGCAAAATCCCAGATATATCCGCCGGCAAGACGGTCATACTTCTTAAAGTCGTTCCAATAATCGGAGAAGTTGCCCATTGAGTTACCCATGGCGTGGGAATACTCACATTCGATAAACGGCTTATCCCTGTACATTTCAGGAGTAAGGCGGTAACCCATTCCGTTGTTCCAAAGAGCGCGGGAATGAATATGTGGCTTATTCTCGCCGATCTCTTTCATCTGGGTCTGTACGGTGTACATCTCGCTGAACAGATCAGATACCTCAAGATGAGCGTCAGGCTCATAATGATAAGGACGTGTTGTATCTATCTTCATCGCCGCGTTTTTCATATCTGCAAACGCGGTGCCGTTGCCGCTTTCGTTGCCCAGTGACCAGAAGAGAATGCATGAGTGGTTCTTAAATGAATTTACCATATTTGTCATACGGTAACAGCACTGTGCGCTCCACTTCGGATTGTTGGCAGGGATCTGCTTAGCAAGTCCGTGGGTCTCCAGGTTGTTTTCGCTCATTACCAAAATTCCTATTTCATCGCACAGCTCATAGAAGCGGCGTGAATTGGGGTAATGGCACGTGCGCACATTTGTAATATTGCTCTTCTTAAGCAATTCAAGATCTGAGCGGATAATTTCCTCAGGAACGGCATGGCCGTAGTCCGGGTGGAAATCGTGGCGGTTTACACCGCATATCTTAAGCGGAACACCGTTAAGAAGAATAAACGGTCCTCTGTGGGTCTCAGGGTCGTACTTCTGGATTTTAACTTCTCTGAAGCCGAACTTATGCTCGCGCAGATCAAGTGTATCTGAACCGTTGTTAAGAGAAACGCGAACAGTATAAAGATACGGATTTTCATGGCTCCAAAGTTCCATGCCGCTTACATCTGCACATGCGCTGACAGTAATTTTTGAGCCGTTTGCAAGAGACGGAACATCAGCTGTCAAAAGCGCAAATTCGTTGCCGTTTGCATCAATAATCTGAACTTTAGCCGAACCGCCGGGATAATCTGTTCCCCTAGCCTCAACGTCAATGTCGATCTTAAACTGCGCTGATTTATAACCGTCGCTAAACTCACTGCGCATAAAGAAATCTTCAATATATGCTTTCGGTTTGAAAATGAGATTAACATCTCTGAAAATACCGGAAAGGCGCCACATATCCTGGTCTTCAAGATAGCTGCCGTCGCAGAACTGATGAACAGTTACCGCCAGTCGGTTTTTTCCGGCGTGAACAAGATTTGTAATGTCGTACTCAGTCTCGTCAAAAGTATCCTGAGAATAGCCGGCAAACACTCCGTTAACATATACCTCGCCGCATGAGTTTATGCCGCCGAAATGGATAAAAATATTGTCCTTAAAATCTTCTTCGTTAAGTTCAAAATCGCGGATATAAAGGCCCTGCGGATTTTTCTTATCGTTAATAGACGGAATATTCACGCGGGAAATAGGATACGGGTAATTAACATTTGTGTACATCGGAGTACCGTATCCCTTTATCTGCCATTCAGACGGAACCTGAAGATCATCAAAAGAAAAAGTATCAAAATCAGGCGACTGATAGCCTTCAATCGTCATAACACTGTCAGGGAGAAACTTAAATTTCCAGATACCGTTCAAGCATCTGCGCTTTTCCTCTCCCGTTTTTACATCTCGCGGAAAGCCCGCTGCAGAACGTTTTTCTGTGCCGATGCTGAACACATCGATGTCCTGCCAAATGGGTAAGTTGTTCATAAACATGTCTCCTTAATGCGATATAAAATCCCCATCGAATAATGGCGCCGCCGAGCTATAAGCTCACAGCGCACCACGATAATTCAAGTATAGCTAAAACAGACGCCTTTTGCAATTAAAAAATTATTTTTATAGATAAATAAGACTAAACACAGAACATATGTTGCAAAATTTGCAGGTGTAAATTAAATAATATAAAGGCGGCAGAGCTTTTGCTCCGCCGCCGATTTTTTACATCGTAACTCCGGACTTGAAAATCGCTATATCACGATATCCGTTTTCTTCATTTTTTGTTTCTTTTCCGCAGGCAACATCAAGAATAAGGCCGAAAAGTTCATCCGCCTTTTTATCAATGTCCGAAGAAAAGGCGTCAAAGTCAATCCAGCATGATTTCTTTACAGAAAGAGGAGTGTTTGATGAAATCTTTATTGTAGGCACAGGGGCACCGAGAGGTGTTCCGCGGCCTGTTGTAAACAAAATAAGATGACAGCCTGCCGCCGTAAGATTTGTAACGGCAACCATATCGTTTCCCGGACCGTTAACGAGACTTAGCCCGGGTGTTGTAAGCACGTCGCCGTAATCAAGAACATCGGTAACAGGCGCAACTCCGCCTTTTTGAACACAGCCCAGCGACTTCTCCTCAAGGGTGGTAATTCCTCCCGCTTTATTTCCGGGAGACGGATTTTCAGATACCGGCTGATTATGGTCAAGCAAATACTGCTTATAACGATGGATCATTTTATCAGCCTTGTCGAAGACATGACGGCTTACACAGCGGCGAAACAGAACCTGCTCTGCGCCAAACATTTCTGGCACTTCGCTCAAAGCGGCAGAACCTCCCATTGCAGCAATCCTGTTGCAAACCCCGCCGACAACAGCGTTTGCGGTAATTCCCGAAAGCCCATCGCTTCCGCCGCACTTAAGTCCTATTTTCAGACGGCTGACAGGAACTTCTTCTCTACCGTCATTTTCCGCTATTTTCTGAAGTTCTTTAATCAATGAAACGCCTTCGCTGATTTCATCTTCACAGTCCTGTACATTCAAAAAGCGTATTCGCTGACGGTCGCAGTCGCCCAGAAGAGGCTCAAAAACGCCGATATTATTGTTTTCACATCCAAGACCAAGCACCAGAACGCCGCCGGCGTTCGGATGAAGCACAAGACCTTTTAATATCTGCTGAGTAACCGTTTGATCTCCGCCCAGCTGACTGCACCCGTAAGGATGAGTAAAGGCAAACGCTCCGGTCTTTTCTGCAAGAGTACGGGCAATTCCGTTAACGCAGCCCACAGTGGGCACAATCCACACGTCGTTTCTTATTCCTATTTCGCCGTTTGCTCTTATGTAGGCTTTAATTGTTGCAGGCGTTTTAGCTTTGAGTGTTTCAATCTCCGGTATATACTCAAACGTTTCCGTTCCCGACAAAGCAGTTTTAAGATTATGGGTATGCACCGCTTCGCCTTTTGAAATATCTTTAATCGCTGTGCCTATTTTAAAACCGTGCTTGATTACAGGACTGCCGACAGCAATATCCTCCAGCGCAATTTTATGGCCTGTTTTAAGGTTAACGGCTACGTTGTCTTTTTCGTTTATTCTGATAGTATCCATTCGATTGCCTTTCTTGCTCCGTCCTGCTCAATCTTTTCATATGCTTTTTTAACAGGCTCTGCCATTCCAGTCAGGTCTGCGCCCCACAGCGCTTTGTTTGAAAGTATCTCGTCAATGTCTGCATTTTTGATTGCAGTTATATTTTCCTCAAGATCGCTTGGCTCGTCTGTTTTATAAAATCTGATAAGCGCCGCCAGAGCAAAGGTAAGACCTTTCGGCCATTCGTTGAACTTTTCTTTGTATTCCATAACGGTAGGCAAAACTCTTACCGAGTATTTGCTGACGCTGTTCAGCGCGATTGAGCGAAGCAGGTGGCGTATATACGGATTGGCGAAACGCTCCATTACATCATTTGCAAATTTAACTGTATCGTCGCTTCCGCCAAGGGTTGGAACTATCTCGTTATAAAGACATTCTTTTAAAAATGCGCCGACAATTTCGTCATTAACGCTTTCCCCTACCGTTTCAAGTCCGCAAAGCAATGCGGCGCAGACGATTGACGTATGGGAACCGTTAAGAATGCGCACCTTTCGCTTTTTGTATGGCGCAACGTCGTCTGTCCAGACAACATTATAGCCTGCTTTCTGAAGCGGCAGTTCATCTTCAAAATTACCCTCAATAACCCAAAGGTGGAATATCTCTGCGGTATCAAGAAGCCGGTCTTCTTCGCCGAGTTCTTTGCAGAGCTTCTCAGCTTCTTCTTTCGGATAACCTGTAACGATACGGTCAACAAGAGTATTGCAAAAAGAATTTTCCTCATCGAGCCATTTTTCAAATTCTGCTGAAAGGCCCCATTGACGTGCGTAACGGTGAACGCAGGACCGAAGTTCTTTTCCGTTGTTGTCTATAAGCTCGCAGGAAAGAATTATAAAGCCCGGAAGCCCAGCGCTGAAACGCTCAAAAAGCAAGCGGGTCAATTTACCGGGGAATGACGAATGCGGCTTGTCACCGAACTGACAATCGGGGTCATATGCAATGCCCGCTTCGGTAGTATTAGAAATGATAAATCGCATATCGGGATTATGGGCAAGCTCAAGATATGCGTCAAAATCAGAGTAAGGATTTATAGCCCTTGAAACCGCTGTGACGCGTGTATGCTCAACTGTCGGCTCGCCGTTTTTTATACCTCTGAGGAACAGATTATAAACTCCGTCCTGCTGGTTGATAATGTCTGTAAGTCCTCTTTCTATCGGCTGGACAATTACTACTTTTCCGTCAAAAAGTCCTTTTTCGCGCAGGCCGTTTATAAACCAGTCTGCAAATCCACGCAAAAAATTACCTTCTCCGAATTGAATTACACTTTCTTTCATTTTTACGCCTCGCTGATCTTAATTTATTACATTTATTATATCAGATAAGTAACCTTTGTAAATACGAAAAACTATTGGATTTATTAAGAAATCGTGCTATAATACAACATGAATTGATTTTTATCTAAGAGGTGTATATTATGGGCTATCAATTTATTATGCCAAAACAGGTATTTTATGGCGAGGGCGCACTTAAGGACGCCGCGTCATACATAGGAGCTTTCGGTAAAAAAGCCCTCATCGTTACCGACCCGATTATGGTAAAACTGGGTAATGTAAAGCGAGTTACTGATATTTTAGACAGCGAAAACACAGCCTACGCCGTGTTTGACGGAATTACAGGCGAACCTACCGACATTATGATTGAAGCAGGCTTTGAAATCTGGAAGAAAGAAGAATGCGATTTTCTTATCGCAGTGGGCGGCGGTTCTCCCATAGATTCAATGAAAGCGATCGGAGCCGTTGCAACCAGCGGCGGATGCATTGACGACTATCTCGGCAAAGTTATTACAGTACCTACCCCGCCGATGGTAGCAATCCCCACAACCAGCGGAACAGGCTCTGAGGCAACTCAGTTTACAATAATCACAAACACAAAAGAAGACATAAAAATGCTGCTTAAAGGTCCTGTTCTTATGCCTGATCTTGCCATCGACGACCCAGCGTTTACAATGACTGCTCCCCCGTCAGTTACGGCGGCTACAGGCCTTGACGCGCTGTGCCACGCTTCAGAAGCATATACTTCAAGAAAGCAGCAGCCGATGACAGACGATCTTGCTCTTTCGGCAATAAAGAGAATATTCAAGTATCTTCCCATCGCTTATGCTCAGGGCGACAATGTTGAAGCAAGAGCCCAGATGAGTCTTGCGGCGCTTGAAGCAGGTATTGCCTTCAACAACGCCTCCGTAACAATTATTCACGGAATGAGTCGACCCATCGGCGCTCTTTTCCACGTACCTCACGGACTTAGCAACGCTATGCTTATGTGCGAGTGCTATAAATTTGCTTATGACGGCGCATACAGCCGTTTTGCAGATATGGCAAGAGCAATCGGCAAAGCCGGCGCAGAAGACAGCGATGAAGCTGCCGCCAAAAAATTCATTGACGCGTGTGACGAAATCTGCAAAACCTGCAATGTTCCAACACTCGAGGGATTTGGCGTAGACAAGGATAAATTCTTTGAAAATATGTCAAAGATGGCAGACGACGCCCTCGCTTCCGGCTCACCGTCAAATACCATTAAGGAAACAACAAAAGACGACATCCTGGATATCTATAAAGCACTTTGGTAAAAACAAACGGATTTTACAGTTTAAATTAGAATTTAACATTATAAAAACGGCTTTGCTTAATGCAAAGCCGTTTTTTATGAAACTAATGAATTATCCGCCTGAAACAGAATAGTCACTTCGTAGCAACCGTCTTTACAATCGGCTGATATTACCCCGTTATATTTTTCAACAATATTTTTAACTATTGAAACTCCGAAGCCATGATTATTTTTATCTTCTTTTGTAGTAAACCGTGCCTTTATTTTAATCGGTATAACTGTGATATTTTCATCAACTGAATTTTTGATATTTATAAGAAGCTTGTCGTCGTCACCTTTTGCGTAAATATCCACATAAGGCTGACTGCACTTTTGAGCGGCCTCTATACCATTGTTAATAAGATTTGAAAACACACTGCAAAGCGCCAGATCATCGACAAACGTATTTGAAGGAATAAGACATTTTATATCGTATTTGATATTGTTTTTTTCAAAATCCTGAGTTTTGGCAGTAAGCAGTGCGTTGATAGTTTTGTTTTCACAGTATTGTTCTGTTGATGTTCGATGAACTGCAGCACTGAGTTTTTCAAGAATATGAATTGCCTTAAGTCTGCTGCTTTTGTCGTCAGACTCCACAAGGAGTTTAACGACCTGCATCTGGTCGATATAGTCATGCCTAATCTTTGCCATCGCCTCATTATTATCGATGATAGATTTGTTATATTTGTTTTCCGCCTTTTGTATTTCAAGCGCTGTTGCCAGCTGTTCTTTCTGCGTTGCCAATCTGCCTATTCTGTTCATATGAACAATAAGGAGAATATCTATACACATACATAGGAAATCCATTATAACTATAAAAACAATAAATGAAGCTGTATAATGATTTGCTTTTGTGTAGATAAGCATAACAAAAAGCGCAAACTGTGTTGCATATACCAATAAAATAAAGCCAATGTTTCCGCTTTTAAGATACTGTGCTTTTTTGTTGAGCACTACGCTTACCGACAGCAGTATCAAAACAATAAGCATAATAAAGAGGCTGTGACACAACAATTCCTGCAACGGATATTTTCCAACATTATCAACAGATGAACCAGTAATTTGGACGAAAATTATTGATGATATTGCATCAACCAAAACCGTTAACAAAAACTGCAGCGCTATCATAAGCAGTTTTTTCAACAACTTGTCTGAAAATGAAATATATACAATAATGAAAAATATAAGAAAACAGAAAAAAGTCCAAATAGGAAAATTCATCTGAACATTAAATACATCCTGAAAAGTAACAGTATTAAGGCCGAAACGCCTTACAACAAAATATATTACATTGATCAGCGCTCCGTACAGCAGAAAAAATTTCTGCCATTTTACCTTCGCTTTTAAATTGACCCAGAAAAACAATAAATAAATCGTCAGTTCCAGCGCTGTTACAAACGTATTCAATGTGTTTATCAAAAGATCGCTCAAAACATTCACAGTCCCATCTTGCAGTATTCCATATACGTTTCAATAATTCCCTTGTACTTTTTTGCGGGAATGGGAACGGTATGTCCGTCAGACAGCGATAGCTTGGTTGATGTTATCTGTTTTATATAATCCATGTTAACAATATAGCTTCTGTGGAAGAAAATAAATTTTGAAGGAAGCTGTGTAAATATCTCACTGATTTTGTAATATGCGTCTTCGATTTTTCCGTTTTTTAAATAGACTAATATCTTCCTTTTCTGGCTTTCAATGAAAACTATATCGTCAACATTGATAACCGCTATTTCGTTTTGCCGATGAAGAATAAGCGCGGGAGATTTATGAGAGCTGACATTGCCGATTGCCTGACAAAAAACGAAACGCAGTTTTTCTACGGAAATCGGTTTAATTAAAATATTCTCAAAATTCGTATAACAAATTTTGTTAACGTATTTTGCATAACCCGTAATATAAATAATCTGTAAAGCCGGAAGAATTGTATTAAGCGCCTTCGCAACGCTGATTCCGTTAACTCTTCCCAAATCAATATCCAAAAACAGAATGTCGGCGCTGTTTTTCGTACAAAAGCCGATAAGTGATTCTGCTGTATTAAATGAGCGGACATCCGCATTTATATCAACGTTTTTACAGATATTTCTTATATTTTCCTCAAGAAAATCAGTAATTTCTGTTTTATCGTCACAGCAAAGTATCCGCATCATTTTCTCCGTTCACCACAATTTGTAAAGTATTATAGTACGATTGACGTTTCAATGTAAAATTTAATCGTTTTTCATTACATCAAACACGAATTTCGTTACAGTGTATATTGTAATTGTTTTTTTAGAATTAATCTATTCTCTGACAGTGTACATTTACTAAAATCCTTGTTTACAAATTACGGTCTAACAATTATAATATTAATGTCGAATTTTTGGGGAAAGCGGTGAAAAGAGTGAACAAAAAATGCCCTAACTGCGGCGCACAGATGCCGGAGGAAGCTTCTTTCTGTCTTAGTTGCTTTAGTGAAATAAACACTAATCTGCAAGCAAATATGACATTTGATAATGCAGAAAAACTGCCTGTGTTTTTACAAATTAAAACTAAACTTGAAGAATTGTTCAAACGAATTACTTCAAGCAAAAAGACTTTAGCTTTCGCTATTGCACTGTTCATAATTCTTATTGTTTTTGTTGTATTTTTAATTCTCGCGCTTATCCCCGCAGACGCTGTAAGCGATGTGCCGGCACAAACAACGCTCATAGCCGTTACCGATAAAAACGGCGAACCTGTTACAAATTCTAAAGGAGAACAAGTATTTGAAGTAAAAGAGGTAACAACAGAGAAAAAAAGCCTGCTTGGAAAAATCAAAGATAAGATAACAGGAGAAGAAAAAACAGCAGTCAATAATAACGTTTCTGAAAACGCCGAAGAAAAATCATCCAAAAACACTAATTCGTCTTCAGCCTCAAAAAGACCGGAAAAATCTCAGACAACAGGCGGAAGTTCTCCGTCAGCAAGCGGAAATAACAATAACGATGTTAATTTTGATGAACCCGAAAAAACGACTGTTCAAACAACAGAGAAAGAATATGACAGTTTTGAGACGGCTCCTTACGGAAGTTCCGGTGAGAAACTAAGTATAACTAAATACACGGGCAACTCATCTTCTGTGGTTATTCCGGCAGTCATCGACGGCAAACCTGTTGCAAGAATCGAAAAGAACGCATTCAAGGATAACAGCAAAATCAAAACAATAACATTTGAAAATGACAACAGCCGAAAATCCATATACCTTCAGAGCGGATGCTTTAATAATCTTTCATCTTTGACCACAATCAATATGCCCGACGCCAATTTGGGAATTGTCGGGAAGTTCTGCGATAACTGTCTGAAACTTGAGACAATTAACATTGACAATTCTCAATACAAATTCATTGACGGCGCACTTTATTACTGGACTTCCCAATACTGGGTTTTAAGATTTATTTGTCCTGCGTCTGATTTGTCAGATCTGACTATTCCATCATGGTGCAAAGGAATTGAAAACATCTGCAACCTTTCAGAGTGTTACAATCTGAAAATAATCAGACTGCATAAAAACGTAACTTCATTCCCGTCAATATATGAAATCAACGAAGCACTGGAAGCCGTATACGTTGAAGACGGCAGCAAATCCGCATTTGACAAAGACGGAGTTTTGTTTGTAGGAAAGAATACGACACTTTATCCTTCGTCGAAAAAAGACAAGTCTTTTACTCTTCCCGAAAACATAATTTTCAATCCGCCTCAAAAGCCTAACAAATATCTGGAAACACTGAAAATTCCAAAATCATGTGAACTTCAGTTCGCTGACTCTATATTCTTCTGTAAATGCTTTCCTAACCTGAAAACTATTTATATTGAGGACGGAGCAAGATGCCTTGAAGATGCAAAAAACAAATTTACTGGTAAAATAATAGTATACTGATTAAATCACCGGGAGACAAAACAATGTTTTCAAAAGAAACCAAAGAATTGCTTGATGAATTGAAAGGCAAAAATATTGATATCAACACATATCTGGAAAGTAATTCTGATTCTCTTATTGAAATCAATTTAAAGAAATTCTGGAACGATGTTGTAAATAACAGCGGCATGTCAAAATCAGATATAATAAACAAATCAGATTTCGGCTATGTTTATTTTTATGATGTTATCAACGGCCGCAAAATTCCTTCAACAGACAAAATAGTACGCCTTGCTCTTGCTATGAAAATGACGCTTGAGCAGTGTCAGACAGCACTGAAATACAGCGGGAAATCGCCTCTTTATCCACGCTTAAAAAGAGACAGTATCCTTATTTTTGCAATAAACCACAATTACGATATCTATCAAACCGCTGAATTACTGTTAAATGAAGGGCTGGAAGAACTGAAATGAGCGCACTGAAAGACTATATTGACAACAATTTGTCTAAAGAATACACTGTCGAAAAGACAATGTCCGACACTGCAGTAAACAAGGTAACGCTATACAAAAAGAATGACAGCGAAAATCGGTTGCTGTTCATCAGTTCCGTCTACAGAAACGATGACGTTTTTCGTCTTCTTAAAGGGCGGCAATGCGAAAACCTGCCAAGGATATACGAAGTCGCTTCTGAAGATGAAGCACTGTATATTCTTGAAGAATATATAGACGGCACTGGGCTTGATACAGCGGTTAAAACAGAAAATCTGCCGGAAGAAAAAGTTGTAAAATACGCTCTTGATATTTGCAAGGCGCTTAATTATCTTCATGGTCTCAACATTATCCACAGAGATATAAAGCCGTCTAATATAATCATTACTAATGAAGACAGAGCGGTACTGGTAGATCTGAGTATTGCAAAACTATTTACAGGCAAAAAGGAAAAAGATACAATAAATCTCGGCACAATAGGGTACGCTGCTCCGGAGCAGTTCGGCTTTTCCGAAAGTTCGCCGGCAACAGATATATACGCTCTCGGCGTTCTTATGAACGAACTAATTCTAGGAGTACATCCTACGGTCGAAATACCAAAAGGTTCTATTGGAAAAATAATAAAAAAATGCACTGTAACGCAGATTTCAAAACGTTACCAAAACGCAAATGAACTGCAAAAAGCATTAGAAAGAAAAAAGACAGCCAAATGAGGCTGTCTTTTTCCTTGGCAAAATATATAAGAACACCTGTTTTCAGGTTATTCTTTCACTTTTTCAGAGAGCTTTTGCTCAAAGCGGTCCTTGCGCGTTTCCTTTGGAAGCGGTGTCGGATAATCGCCGCTGAAGCAGGCACAGCAGCAATTCGGATTGCCCACAAGCATTTTAAGGTCATCGAGGGGAAGATAACCAAGGCTGTCGGCACCGATTATTTCTGCAATCTCTTCTTCAGAATGGTGAACGGCGATAAGATTTTCTTTTGAATCAACGTCCGTTCCGTAATAACAAGGGAAAAGGAACGGCGGCGCCGAAATTCTCATATGAACTTCTTTCGCGCCTGCGTCTCTAAGTAATTTAACAATACTTCGGGAAGTTGCGCCCCTGACGATTGAATCGTCAATCAAGACCACTCTCTTACCTTTTACGGTGTCGCTTACGGGGCTGAGTTTTATTTTTATCTGGTCAAGCCTTTCATTCTCTCCGGGAGAAATAAAAGTTCTGCCTATATACTTATTTTTTATAAGGCCGATACCATAAGGAATACCGGACTCCATCGAGTATCCGAGAGCGGCGTCCAGCCCGGAATCGGGAACTCCCACAACAACATCTGCGTCTGCCGGGTGGGCTTTGGCAAGCAAACGGCCTGCGTTTCCTCTCGCTTCGTGGACAGAAATACCGTCTATAACAGAATCCGAACGGGCAAAATAGACATACTCAAAAGAGCAAATCGAGTTTTTCTCTTTTTTGCAGTGCTCGGTAATTGACTTTACGCCGAAATCACCGAACACAATAATTTCACCCGGTCCAAGATCTCTAATCAATTCTGCCCCCACCGCATGAAGCGCGCAGCTTTCAGAGGCAACAACATACATTCCGTCGGCTGTTTTGCCGTAACACAGCGGTCTGAAACCGTGGGGATCACGGGCGGCAATCAGTTTTGTTGCCGACATAAGCACAAGCGAGTAAGCGCCGTCAAGATGATACATAGCCTTGCAAAGCGCTTCTTCTATTGACGTTACTGTAAGCCGCTGTCTTGTAACGATATAGGCAATTGTTTCCGTATCGCTTGTAGTATGGAAAATAGCGCCGGAAAGTTCAAGCTCATTTCGCAGATCAAAGGCGTTTGTAAGGTTGCCGTTATGAGCAAGCGCCATTTTACCTTTTTGATGATTGACTTCTATCGGCTGGCAGTTAGCCCGTGTAGACGCTCCCGTGGTTCCGTAGCGGACATGACCCACCACCATTTTTCCCTCCGGGAAACGAGCCATAACATCCTTTGAAAACACATCGCCAACCAAGCCTATATCTTTGTGGGAATAAAATAATCCGTCGTCGTTTACAACGATGCCGCAGCTTTCCTGCCCCCTGTGCTGAAGAGCGTAAAGGCCGTAGTAAGCCATACCGGCAACGTTTGCAGTCTTAGGACTGAACACGCCGAAAACGCCGCATTCCTCGTGAATACTCATTGTTCGTTCCCCCTCATTCTTTTAAGCGACGCGCCAACAAAACCAGAAAAAAGAGGATGAGGGTTATTGGGTCGGCTTTTGAATTCGGGGTGGAACTGAACTCCGATAAAGAACGGATGAGAAGTAATTTCCACTATCTCAACAAGATTACCGTTCGGAGAGGTGCCCGCAACAGTAAGACCTGCGTCAGTCAGCACCTGACGGTAATCATTGTTGAACTCATAACGGTGGCGGTGGCGCTCATAAATCGTCTGCTCGCCGTAACATTCAGCCGATTTTGTTCCGGAAGAAAGAACGCAGGGATATTTTCCAAGTCGGAGGGTGCCGCCTTTGTCTATATCGTCGCTTTGACCGGGCATAAAGTCTATAACTTTATTGCGGCAAAGCTCGTTGAACTCACCTGAGTCAGCGTCCTTTATTCCGGCCGCATTTCTTGCAAATTCAATTACGGAAATCTGCATACCAAGGCAAATACCGAGATAAGGCACATTATTTTCTCTTGCGTACTGAGCCGCCAGAATCATTCCTTCAATACCGCGCTCACCGAAACCTCCCGGAACGATTATTCCGTCAAGGGAAGAAAGAACTTCACTGCAGTTTTCAGGAGTTATCGTTTCGGAATCTATCCAGTGGATATTGATATGGGTATCGCAGTAATAGCCTGCGTGGCGGAGCGCTTCTGCTACTGAAAGATACGCGTCGTGAAGCTGAACATACTTACCGACGAGACCAATCTGTACAGTGTACTTTCTGTTTTTGATCTTTTCAACCATCTTTTTCCACTCGGTCAGATCAGGTTCTGGGGCGTCGATATGCAATTCACGGCATACCACGGAAGAAAAGTTTGATTTTTCCAGCATAAGCGGCGCTTCGTAAAGATTTGAAAGCGTCGTGTTTTCAATTACACAGTCAGACTTAACGTTGCAGAAAAGAGCAATCTTTTTGAAGATAGCCTCTTCCAGCGGATCGTCGCTTCTGAGAACAATAATATCGGGATGAATGCCCATTCCCTGAAGTTCTCTTACCGAGTGCTGGGTAGGCTTTGACTTGTGCTCGTCAGAACCGCTGATATAAGGCACCAGAGTAACATGGATAAACAGACTGTTTTCCCTGCCCTGCTCAAGTGATATCTGACGCACCGCCTCAATGAAGGGCTGAGATTCAATATCACCGATTGTTCCGCCGATTTCAGTAATTACTACATCGGCGTCCGTCTTTTTACCTACACGGTAAATAAAATCTTTTATCTCGTTTGTAATATGGGGAATTACCTGGACTGTAGAGCCCAGATACTCCCCTCTTCTTTCCTTATTAAGAACATTCCAATAGACCTTACCAGTTGTAAGATTGGAATACTTATTAAGGTTTTCATCAATAAATCTTTCATAATGTCCCAGATCCAAGTCTGTCTCGGCTCCGTCATCTGTTACGAAAACTTCACCGTGCTGGAACGGGCTCATAGTTCCGGGGTCAACGTTGATATAAGGGTCCAGCTTCTGGGCCGCCACTTTAAGTCCTCTTGATTTAAGAAGTCTGCCAAGCGAAGCCGCTGTAATTCCTTTGCCAAGTCCTGAAACAACGCCGCCTGTTACGAATATATATTTTGCCATTTTTTACTCTCCATTTGATTTTGTGATGTCGGTTTACTCATCCTGCAAAGCCGCGTAGCCTTCTTCGCCGGTGCGGACTTTAACAACATTTTCAACGTCATACACAAATATTTTTCCGTCGCCTATATGACCGGTATACAAAACTTTTTTAGCTGTTTCGATAACCGCTCTTACAGGCACTTTACTTACTACAATATCAACCTGAACTTTCGGCAGAAGCGAAGGTTCAACTTCTACACCGCGGTAATATTCAGGCTTACCTTTCTGAACACCGCATCCGAGAACGTGAGAAACCGTCATTCCCGTAATACCGAGAATTCCCATTGCGTTTTTCAGCGCTTCAAAACGGTTTTCTCTGCAGATAATCTCAACCTTTGTAAGTTTAGGAGTATCAGGATCAATAACGGGCATTCTCTTAACCTCAACCGCTTCTGCAACAGGAGTATCTCCTGTAACAGCAACGGGAGCCGGTTCGCCTTCATCCTGGGTAACAGTGTCGGGAACTACTGCGAAACCTGCGTAAGCAGTAAGCAGACCATGCTCGGATATATCAAGACCTGCAAGTTCATCCGCCGCGGAAGCTCTCAAGCCGATTGTATGTTTAATCAAAAGGAATACAATTGTAATTGTAACAGCAACGTAAGCGCAAACCGAAACAACACCCAGCACCTGAACTCCAAGGAAGTGGAAGCCGCCGCCGTAAAGCAATCCTTTTTCAGTTGAACTTCCCGTTGCAAAAATTCCTGTCATGACAGTACCGAGAGCGCCGCAGACAAAGTGAACTGAAATTGCGCCCACAGGGTCGTCTATCTTAAGTTTTTTGTCAAAGAACTCAATTGCAAAAACTATTACAACGCCGAAAACAAGACCCATAATTGCAGCGCCCAGGGGATTAACTGCGTCGCAGCCGGCGGTGATGCCCACAAGTCCGGCAAGAGCCGCGTTATAAGTCATTGAAACATCGGGTTTCTTATATCTTATCCAAGTAACGATAAGAGTTGTACAGCAGGCAACAGCCGCCGCAAGGTTTGTGTTGAAGAAAATCAGGCCTGCTTTTGTAATCTGCTCGTCGCTGTCCATTCCTACGGTAGAAGCGCCGTTGAAACCGAACCAGCAGAACCACAGGATGAACACGCCCAAAGCCGCAAATGTAAGGTTATGGCCCAGTATTGCGCGTGGCTTGCCGTTTTTATCGTACTTGCCGATACGAGGACCAAGGATAGCCGCACCGATAAGAGCGCACAGACCGCCTACCATATGTACAGCAGTTGAACCGGCGAAATCGTGGAAGCCAAGCCGAGCAAGCCAACCGCCGCCCCAGATCCAGTGACCGGATACGGGATAGATAATAAGGGAAATTGCCGCTGAATAAACGCAATAAGCGCTGAACTTCGTTCTCTCTGCCATTGCGCCGGAAACGATAGTTGCTGAGGTTGCGCAGAACACAGTCTGGAAAATCGCAAACGCCCAAAGCGGAACACCCTGGGGAAGAATATCGCTGTAATCGCCCATTATCATCGGATCGATTGCACCGAAAAGCGCCGACGAACCGCCGAACATTATTCCAAAACCGAACAGCCAGAAAGCAGGCGTTCCGATACAGAAATCCATAAGGTTTTTCATTAATATATTACCAGTATTTTTTGCCCGGGTAAAACCGGCCTCACACATTGAGAAGCCTGCCTGCATAAAGAACACCAAAGCGGCGCCTATCAGGACCCAGATTGTATTAACAGCACTGTAAGTCATATCTCCGTCATCTCCTTGTTTTTTACAGTTTACCGGTTAATATTATTTAATTATTTTCTTTTATCTTACTCCGAACAGCAGTTCACCGTAAGTCGGGAAAGGCCAGTAGCTTTCTGCGGTAAGCGTTTCCACTTCATCAGCAACCGCGCGAAGTTCGCTCATCTTTGAGAGAATGTTATCTCTGATTGCGTAGCCCTCTTCCTTAACGTCGGAAATCTCTTTAACTTTCATAACCGCATCTTCAAGGTCATCGGTTTTCATCTCAATCTGATCGGTGAGTAGTGAAAGTTTCTTAACGAGTTTTGTTTCATAATTGCATACTGTTTCAGGGTCAAAAGTCTTTTTGGCTATACCGGCTGAAGCAACGTCGCGAGCGTAGTTTTCAACCGCCGGAAGTATTTGCTTTCTGGCCATGTCTACCATTGTGTTTGCCTCAATGATTACTGTTTTGCAGTAATTATCAAGCATTATCTCACATCTTGACTCAAGCTCTGCTTTAGAAAATACCTTGTGGGAAGTGAGCATATCAACATTTTTCTTATCAAGAAGATGAGGCATGCAATCGGGAGTAGTGCGGTAATTAAGCAGACCTCTGTTGACTGTTGCTTCCTTAATCCAAGCGTCGTCATAACCGTTGCCGTTGAAGATAATTCTTTTATGGTCTTTAATTGTCTTTTTGATCATGTTGTGGAGCGCAGTATCAAAATCTTCCGCTCCTTCAAGTCTGTCTGCATAAATCTTAAGCGACTCAGCCACAGCGCTATTGAGCATCATATTTGTGCAGGCAATGCTGTTTGACGAACCCAGCATACGGAATTCAAACTTGTTGCCTGTAAAAGCAAATGGTGACGTTCTATTTCTGTCGGTAGCGTCCTTTGCGAACTTCGGAAGAATATCAACGCCGAGTTTCATTTGTGATTTTTCAGCAGCATTGTAAGGAATATCTTTTTCAATAGCCTCAAGAATAGCGGAAAGCTCATCGCCGAGGAAAATAGATACTACTGCCGGCGGCGCTTCGTTGGCGCCGAGACGGTGGTCGTTGCCTGCGGTAGCCGCAGAGATACGCAAAAGATCCTGATAATCATCCACCGCTTTAATTACTGCGCAGAGGAACAGCAAAAATTGTGCGTTTTCATGAGGGGTATCGCCAGGGGTAAGAAGATTTACGCCGGTATCTGTTGAAATTGACCAGTTGTTGTGTTTACCGCTTCCGTTTACGCCCGCAAACGGCTTTTCATGCAGAAGGCAGACAAGACCGTGGCGGAGAGCAACTTTTTTCATAATTTCCATAGTAAGCTGATTGTGGTCAGTTGCGATGTTCGTTGTCTGATAAACGGGAGCAAGTTCGTGCTGGGCGGGAGCCACTTCGTTGTGCTCCGTCTTTGCAAGGATACCCAGTTTCCAGAGTTCCTCGTTAAGATCTTCCATATACTCGGCTACTCTTGTATTTATAACGCCGAAATAATGGTCGTCAAGTTCCTGACCCTTGGGAGGCTTTGCTCCGAAAAGAGTTCTGCCGGTATAAATAAGATCTTTGCGCTGGTCGTACATTTTTTTATCGATAAGGAAGTATTCCTGCTCAGGTCCCACAGAAGTGCGCACATATTTAACGCTGGTGTTGCCGAAAAGTCTAAGTATACGCAGCGCCTGTCTGTTGAGCGCTTCCATTGAACGAAGAAGCGGAGTTTTCTTGTCAAGCGCTTCACCGGTGTATGAGCAGAAAGCCGTTGGAATGCAAAGCGTCTTTCCTTTAATAAACGCATAAGAAGTGGGGTCCCATGCAGTGTAGCCGCGGGCTTCAAAAGTAGCTCTAAGTCCGCCTGACGGGAAAGAAGACGCGTCAGGCTCGCCCTTAATAAGTTCTTTACCCGAAAATTCCATAATAACGCGTCCGTCCGGAGCAGGCGTAATAAAGGAGTCGTGCTTTTCAGCTGTAATGCCTGTCAGCGGTTGGAACCAGTGAGTATAATGAGTTGCTCCCTGTTTAATCGCCCAGTCTTTCATTGCAGAAGCCACGGCATTGGCAACAGAAATATCAAGCAGCTTGCCCTCATCAATCGTCTTTTTTAGCGATTGATAAACGTCAGAAGACAAATTTGCTTTCATCACTCTGTCATCAAACACAAGTTTTCCAAAATACTCAGATACGGTTTTCATAAAAGAACCTCCAAAAAAAATAAAAAAATAAGGGCAAAGGTGTCTTTGAGGTAATAACCTCGAGACATCTTTGCCCTTTTACGCCATGATTATACATCCGACTTTCCCAATTGTCAACACCTGATTTTCAATTTATCCAGAAAAAACCGATTGACAAACGCACTGCGTTATGATATAGTCATCTGTGAGCAAAGGCGTTCATTTACAGGAAAATTGTCTTTTTTTCTGTAAATGAACGCCTTTGCTTTTTTTATTTTGTATTTTGCTATGAAAGGAAATTCTTATGTATAGAGAAGGACAGATGCGCATTCCATCAGGATGCGCAATAGCAGCAGTAATATCAAAAAAAGGCAACAGAATGACCGGCGAAAAAATTATTGAATCAATGCGCCCGATGCACGACCGCTCAAACGGTCTCGGCGGCGGCTTTGCCGGCTACGGAATTTACCCTCAGTACAGGGATTTTTACGCGCTTCATATTTTTTATGATTCAAAGGACGACAAAGTTCAGTGTGAAAAATACCTTAAAGAAAAATTTGAAATAGTTCAGGCTGAGGAAATTCCAATCAGAAAAACTCCTAAAATCACAGACGAACCTTATATCTGGAGATACTTTGTGGCTCCGCTTAAATCAGTTCTTCAGCGAAAACAGCAGGATGAAAAAGAATTTGTTGCAAGAACCGTAATGAAAATAAACACAAGAATAAGCGGCGCATATATTTTTTCAAGCGGAAAAAATATGGGCGCATTCAAAGCCGTCGGCTTTCCGGAAGATGTAGGTTATTTCTACAGACTTGACGAATACGAAGGCTACTCCTGGACGGCACACGGACGCTATCCCACCAACACCCCCGGTTGGTGGGGCGGCGCCCACCCATTCGCTCTCCTCGATTACTCAATCGTTCACAACGGAGAGATATCATCCTACGACGCCAACAGACGTTTTATAGAAATGTTCGGCTACAAATGCACCTTACAGACAGATACAGAGGTAATCACATATATTATGGACTATCTTCTTCGCAGACAGGGACTTACTCTTGAAGAGGCGGCGTCTGTTATTGCGGCGCCTTTCTGGAGCACAATAAGCCGTAAAGACGACGAAGAAGCAGGGCAGCTTGCGTATCTCAGAAAGATATATTCAAGCCTGCTGGTTACAGGTCCTTTTTCAATTGTTCTTGGTTTTGATGGAGGACTTATGGCGCTTAACGACAGACTGAAACTGCGTTCAATGGTCGTTGGAAGCAAGGACGACAAAGTATTCATATCAAGCGAAGAAGCCTCTATCAGAGTTATGGAACCTGACGCAGAAAACATTTACGCCCCTGCCGGCGGAGAACCTGTAATTATCAGAGTTGAGGAGGGCTGTTACTAATGGGAATTGAATTTATTTATCCTGAATTTGAAGTTATCAGAAACGACAGCAAGTGCACCCGCTGCGGCATATGCGTAAAGCAGTGCGCCAACGAGGTTCACAAATACGATGAAAAAAATCATGTTGTAATAAGCGACGACGCAAAATGTGTTGACTGTCAGAGATGCGTCTCTTACTGTCCCACCCGCGCTCTGAAAATAATTAAAAGCGACAACACTCTAAGGGACAATTCAAACTGGAAAACATCAACGATAAACGAAATTTACAAGCAGGCAAACAGCGGCGGCGTATTGCTTTCTTCAATGGGAAGCCCGAAGCCGTACCCTGTCTACTGGGATAAAATTCTTATAAATGCGTCCCAGGTAACCAACCCGTCTATAGACCCGCTGAGAGAGCCTATGGAAACGAGAGTATTCCTCGGCAAAAAGCCATCGGCAATTGAGCGTGACGAAAACGGTAAAATAAAGTGCAAAATAGAGCCGCAGCTTGAACTGCCCATTCCTGTAATGTTCTCTGCAATGAGTTACGGCTCAATCAGCTACAACGCCCACGCGGCGCTGGCAAAAGCGGCTGAAAAGCTGGGAATATATTACAACACAGGCGAAGGCGGACTGCACGAGGATTTTTACGTTTACGGCAAGAACACAATAGTTCAGGTTGCCTCAGGCCGTTTCGGCGTTCACAAAGATTACCTTGAAGCAGGTGCCGCTGTAGAAATCAAAATGGGTCAGGGCGCAAAGCCCGGCATAGGCGGTCATCTTCCAGGAACGAAAATTGTAGGCGATATTTCAAGAACGAGAATGATACCTGAAAGTTCAGACGCAATATCCCCCGCTCCTCACCACGACATTTATTCAATTGAAGATTTAAGGCAGCTTGTTTACTCACTGAAAGAAGCGACGGAATACAAAAAGCCTATTATCGTAAAGGTTGCGGCAGTTCACAACATTGCCGCAATAGCAAGCGGTATTGCCAGAAGCGGCGCAGACATAATCGCTATTGACGGTTTCAGAGGCGGTACAGGCGCCGCACCCACCAGAATAAGAGACAACGTGGGAATCCCGGTTGAACTTGCGCTGGCGGCAGTTGACCAGCGATTAAGAGACGAAGGAATAAGAAACAACGTCTCTCTGGTTGTAGGAGGAAGTATCAGAAGTGCGTCCGACGTTGTAAAGGCAATTGCTCTAGGAGCCGACGCCTGCTATGTTGCCACCGCCGCACTGCTGGCGCTGGGCTGTCATCTCTGCCGCACCTGCCAAAGCGGTAAATGCAACTGGGGTATTGCTACTCAGCGCCCCGATCTTGTAAAAAGGCTTAATCCTGACGTCGGAAGCGAAAGACTTGTTAATCTTATGACCGCCTGGAAACACGAGATAAAAGAATTCATGGGCGGAATGGGAATAAACTCAATCGAAGCCCTGAGAGGAAACAGACTTATGCTCAGAGGCATCGGACTCAACGAAAAAGAACTTGAAATACTTGGAATTTCACACGCGGGAGAATAAAAAATATCAAAGTGCATGGAAATATTCTCGGAGGTGTAGTATAATATTATGAAAATAGATGCTCAACAATTTGATTACACGGCTCTCAACGAAGAAATGAGAAACTGTAATGAAGATTTTGAAATAACCGGCTGTCTCGGCCACAGATTTATCGGCGCAGGAATGAGCGACAGAAAAATTAAAATTCACGGAATACCCGGAAACGCTCTCGGCGCATACCTTAACGGAGCCGAGATAGAGGTTTTCGGAAACGCTCAGGACGCTGTAGGCGACACAATGAACAACGGTAAAATCATAGTCCACGGAAATATCGGCGACGCCGCAGGTTACGCAATGAGAGGCGGCAATATTTTTGTTCAGGGCGACGCAGGTTACCGCGCCGGACTTCACATGAAAGCGTACAAAGAAAAGCTGCCGGTGATGATAATCGGCGGAAGAACGGGTAGTTTTCTCGGCGAATACCAGGCAGGCGGTATAATAATCGTGCTTGGTCTTAATATCGGCGGCAAAAAGATAGTCGGCAATTTCCCCGGAACGGGAATGCACGGCGGCAAAATGTTTTTACGCGGCAGCTGCAGCGATATTGTCTTTCCCAGCCAGGTAACAGCCTCCCCTGCCACCGACCAAGACATGGAGGAAATAAAAGAATATCTCGCTCAGTACTGCGAAGTTTTTAATCTGAATATTGACGAGATACTCAATTCGCAGTTTACTGTTGTTACGCCCGACAGCAAAAACCCTTACAGACAGATGTATGTAGCAAACTAACGACAAAGGTAGGTTGACATATGAAGTATTCAGCACAGGAAGTTTTGCAGTATGTTCTTGAGGAGGATGTAAAATTCATCCGCCTTGCATTCTGCGATGTTTTCGGCAAACAAAAAAATATATCTATAATGCCCGACGAACTGGAGCGCGCTTTCGGTTACGGAATTGCCATTGACGCTTCGGCAATCGCAGGTTTCGGCGGCGAGGTCCATTCAGACCTGTTCCTGCGCCCGGACCCGTCTACCCTGACGGTTCTGCCCTGGCGGCCGGAACACGGAAGAGTTGTGCGAATGCTTTGCGACGTCGCCTACCCTGACGGTTCTCCCTTTGAAAACGACACAAGGCGTATACTTAAACAGGCTGTAAAAACAGCGGAAGAAAAAGGATACAGATTTTCATTCGGCTCCGAAATGGAGTTTTATCTGTTCAAACTTGACGAAAGCGGCAATCCAACAAATATTCCGTACGACAACGCCGGATATATGGACATTGCTCCCGACGACAAGGGTGAAAACGTAAGGCGCGAGATTTGCCTTACTCTTGAACAGATGGGAATAAAACCCGAAGGCTCCCACCACGAGGAAGGCCCCGGTCAAAACGAGATTGATTTCCGCTATTCAGACGCGCTTACAGCGGCGGATAACGCATCCACTTTCAGCACAGTGGTAAAGACAATCGCCTCCGTAAACGGGCTGAGGGCAGACTTTTCTCCAAAGCCTCTTAAAGACGAACCGGGAAGCGGACTTCATATAAATATGTCTGTCCGCTCAAATGACGGCAAAGATCTGATGCCCTATATCATTGCGGGAATTCTCGAGAAGATATCGGATATAACCGTTTTCCTTAATCACAGCAAACAGTCTTATCAGCGCCTCGGAAAAGACAAGGCGCCTAAATATATCACATGGTCAAGCGAAAACCGCTCACAACTTGTGAGAGTACCCGCCGCAGTTGGCGAATACAAACGTGTTGAGCTTCGTTCGTCAGACCCCACCGCAAATCCGTATATCGCTTTTGCGCTGTTGATTTACGCCGGACTTTACGGAATTGAGAATAAACTCGAACTGCCTGAAGCGGCAGACATAAATCTCTTTACGGCAGACAGTGAAACGCTGAAAAAATACAAAACTTTGCCCCAGTCGCTGGAAGAAGCGGCAATAGCGGCAAGAAACAGCGAATTTGTTACACAGCATCTGCCTCAATCACTGATTGAAACATACTGCGAAAAATAATTGTTAAGGGAGGGAGAAAAATGGATTTCAAAGAACGGGTATACAGCGTTCTTGTGGTTTCATCGTTCAAAAAATTCAATGAAGCCTTTGCCCATACTCTCCCCGAAGCAAATTATTTTCCCGTCAACATCGTCACCAACGTTGCGGCGGCTAAACGCGCGCTTTTGGAAAAAAATTATGATTTTGTCCTTATAAACACTCCGCTTACGGATGATTTCGGAATGCGGCTTGCTATTGATACAAGCAGTAATGAACGTACAGTAGTACTTCTTATAGTCAAGGCTGATATTTACTCAGAAGTCCACTCAAAAGTAGTTGACTACGGAGTTATGACGCTGGCAAAACCGGCGTCCGCCCAGTCTGTTCTCCAGGCTCTTCAGTGGATGGCGGCAATAAGAGAACGTCTGCGCCGCCTTGAGAAGAAAGCGCTTTCTGTTGAAGAAAAAATGGAGGAAATAAGAATAATCAACAGGGCAAAATGGATTTTGATAGAAAACCTTAACATGACGGAAACAGACGCCCACCGCTATATTGAAAAGCAGGCTATGGACCGATGCGTAACAAGAAAAGCCATTGCTCAGGGCATAATCAACACTTACAAATAATTTTTAATTTAGCACTTGACATTGCTAAAGCGTTCGTGCTATAATGAGCCAAACCGATGAGGAAGAGTAAGTAAGTTTTGTTAATTTTTCTTCAGAGAGCTGCAGATAGTGGAATTGCAGTGAAAAACGCATTACCGAATGGACTTCCGAGGGCAATCAGAAACAGAATTAAAAATTCTCTAGTATGTGCGACGGAGCATGACTCTCCGTAAACAAAGGTCTGCATATGATGGTATGCGTAAAGTGGGTGTGTTGTCGTGACGCACCAAGCCGGGTGGCACCGCAGGATAAGATATTTCATCCTGTCCCAGCAAAATACTGGGACAGGATTTTTTTATTTTCTGTCCCAAAATCAGAAAGGAGACAGAAAAAATGTCAGCAAAAAAAGAAATCCCCTACAAAATCTATCTTGAAGAATCGGAAATGCCCAAGGCTTGGTACAATCTGCGCGCAGATATGAAGAACAAGCCTGCTCCCCTGCTTAATCCGGGCACCCATCAACCCATGAAAGCCGAGGAACTTGCCGGCGTTTTCTGCGACGAACTTATCAAACAGGAACTGGACGACACAACTAGATTTTTCGAAATTCCGGAAGAGATACGCAATTTTTATAAAATGTATCGTCCTTCTCCGCTTGTAAGAGCCTACTGCCTTGAAAAAGCGCTGGGAACTCCCGCCAAGATTTACTACAAATTTGAAGGCAACAACACCAGCGGAAGCCACAAGCTCAACTCCGCCATTGCTCAGGCTTACTATGCTAAGAAGCAAGGACTTAAAGGCGTAACCACAGAGACGGGAGCCGGCCAGTGGGGCACAGCGCTTTCCATGGCTTGTTCATATTTCGGCCTTGACTGCAAAGTATACATGGTTAAAGTTTCCTACGAGCAAAAGCCATTCCGCCGAGAAGTTATGCGCACCTACGGCGCTTCGGTAACACCTTCTCCGTCAATGGAAACAGAAGTGGGCAAACGTATTCTTGCCGCTCACCCCGGCACAACCGGAAGCCTTGGGTGCGCAATTTCAGAAGCCGTTGAAAAAGCAACCCAAACTGAAGGATACAGATATGTATTGGGAAGCGTTCTCAACCAGGTGCTTCTTCACCAGTCGGTTATCGGACTTGAAACAAAAACAGCGCTTGACAAATACGGCGAAAAAGCCGACATAATCATCGGATGCGCCGGCGGCGGTTCAAATCTCGGCGGTCTTATCTCCCCCTTTATGGGTCAAAAGATCAAAGGAGAAGCCGATTACCGCATAATCGCAGTTGAACCCGCCTCCTGCCCAAGTTTCACCCGCGGAAAATACGCCTATGACTTCTGCGATACAGGAATGGTATGTCCGCTTTCTAAAATGTACACTCTGGGCAGCGACTTCATCCCCGCTCCAAACCACGCCGGAGGTTTAAGATACCACGGAATGAGTTCTACCCTCTCTCAGCTTTATGACGACGGCCTTATGGAAGCGGTTTCCGTTAAACAGACAGACGTATTTGAAGCCGCAGAAAAATTCGCAAGAATAGAGGGTATTCTCCCTGCTCCGGAAAGCGCCCACGCAATCAAAGTTGCCATTGACGAGGCAATGAAATGCAAAGAAACAGGTGAAGAAAAAACAATCGTTTTCGGCCTTACCGGCACAGGTTATTTCGACATGGTGGCTTATGAAAAATTCCACGACGGAAAAATGGAAAACTACATCCCCACCGACGAAGAAATACAGGAAAGTCTCTCAAAACTTCCAAAAATGGACTGATATAAAAAAAGATGCCGCAGTTTCAAAATGGAACTGCGGCTATTATTTTACGATAATATTTAGTTTTTCGGAAAACGCATTACAAATTCTGTTTTGTATGACGGATTGGAAGGCGGAGTACAAAGGACGATTGAGCCGCCGTGAAGTTCAACAATTTTCTTTGAAATTGTAAGTCCGAGGCCTGTTCCCTTTCCTGAAGAGCGGGCATTGTTGCTCGTTACAAACGGCTGGAAAATATTCTCCTGAAGGTCGGTTGGAATTCCTACGCCGTTGTCCGCAACGGTAAGAACTATTTCGTCTTTTTCTTCCCGAAGAGAAACAAATATCGTTGTTCCTGCGGGATTATACTTAAGACTGTTGCCAAGCAGATTTTCCAAAAGCCTGTTGAACAATTTTTCATCAACCGAAAACGGAATTTTGCGCTCGGGAATATCTATATCAACGTCAAAACCGCTTTCCTCAATTTCATTGTACTTTTCAGCAAGTATTTCCTTCGTGTACTCGCTGAGGTCTACTTCCTTAAGATTTACTTTGTAATCCGGGTGATCCATCTTTACGCAGTCGAAAAGCGAGTCAATAAGCTGGGTTGAAAGTTCCGATTTTTCGCATATTGTCTCAAGATACTTTTCCTTTTTACCCTCAGGAACTCTTCCTTCTATAAGCGCGTTTGAATAGCCCTGAATTACCGTAAGGGGTGTTTTTAAATCGTGGGAAATGTCGGCGATAATTTGCTGGCTGTCTTTATAAATCTTTTCTTTCTCTTTCTGAAGATTGTTCAGCCAGCCGAGAAGATCGTTGAAATTATCCACGATAGACAGAAATTCTTTCGGTATTTTTTCTTTCTTTACCTCAAATTTTTCGCTGTCCTGATACCCTTCAATAGCAGTATTTATATAAGAAATTGATTTTTTAATGCTTCTTGCAAACAGGAAAGCTTGAATAATAATCAGCGCCAAAACAACCGGAACCGCAAAAATCCAAACTCTCTCTGTCTTTTCCATTATTGTATAATATTCTTCATCGCTGACTTGCGGACTTACAGCAACAAGTATTCTTTTTTCGCCGTCTGCTGTTTCATATTCGTATTTTTCAGCAATCTGGTTTTGGGTATATGTTCCTCTTATAATATTAAATTCATTCTCGGTAAGTTTCTTTTTATCGCCGAAAAGTTTACCCTTGATTATATTATAATCTGAATCAAGAAGACAGGATGAAAGCACAACCTCGTTGCCCATGTCGTCATAGCATTTGAGCATAATAATATAAACCTTATCTCCGTTCTGGTTTACATTTTCCAAAACGGAATACCAGCTTCCGCTCATAAAGTCGGTTATATATTTTGTTGACGCAAAATTTATCTCTTCGCCTATTTTCTTGTTGCTGGCATACAGCGTTTTGCCTTCGTCGTCAAAAACTATAACAGAACAGTTTTTTGTTATTCTAGCCGGAAGTTCAGCAAAGCTGTCCGTCTCAAGCTTATCTTCATATTGAACAATAGTATCCATTGAAACAAAGGCGTTGTTAAGTTTCGTTCCTGTGTAATAACTAAAGCAGAAATAAACAAGCGCCAGGGTCAGCGAATACAAAATAAAGTATCCCACGCAGAGCAAAACAAAACTCGACTTAATATTAATCTTCTTTGTACTCAATTTTGTAACCTAACCCCCTTACTGTTTTTATGTACTGCGGCTTGTCCGGATTTTCTTCTATCTTAGAACGGATATTTGAAATATGGACCATCATTGTGTTTTCGTCGCTTTCAAACAAATCGCCGTTGATGCTTTCATAAAGCTGCGCTTTTGTAAAGACGCGCTTCGGAGCGCTCATCAGTTTTGCAACTATTTTAAGTTCAGCCATAGTAAGCGGCAGAGGCTTAGAATTTTTGGTGAGCACAAACGTCTCCGTATTGAAAACAAGATCGCCCACAACGTATTTCTTCGCCTTGTCGCCGTCGTCTATGTTATCAAGCTGATATGTTCTTCTCAGTATTGCTTTAACATTTGCCACAACTACAAGCGGATTAAAAGGTTTTTTAATATATGCGTCGGCGCCGAGATTAAGCCCCAGCACTTCATCCTCATCAAGATTTTTAGCGGATATTATTATAATAGGAAAGTTATTTATCTTTCTTACCGATTTAATAAACTCATAACCGTTCATTTTCGGCATCATAATATCCACCAGCGCTATTGATATATTTTCGTTTTTTACGATTTCAAGCGCCGCCTCGCCATTGGTAGCGTAAAACACATTATACTCCCCGCTGTCAAAATACAAAGTCAGCAGTTCGATGATGCTTACGTCGTCTTCCGCAATAAGGATATTGTATTTCATTTTTATCACCTCTTAATCTTTATTTCATTATATTTCACAAACCTAAATATGTCAAAAAGCAAACCTTAATTTTCCTTAAGGTTATTTTTTTGCATTTTTTTACAGGCGAAATTAAAAATTCGGCATAAAAAGGCGATTTTTCGCCAAAATTCAGAATAAAAAAACAAAAATTCAACATTTATGAATATTAAGGTTGAATACAGAGAGAATAAAGGTGGCTTTGGTAGAGTATTGGCGAAAGGAGAGTTAGTTATGAAAAACGTATTGGAATATCTGGAAAATGCAGTTATAAATTTTTCAGGTAAAACAGCTGTTATTGATGAAAACTCATCAGTTACTTATTCACAGCTGAAATACAGAAGTGAAAAAATCGGCTCGTTTCTATGCGGGCACACAGAAATAAATAAACCTATTATAGTGTTTGCAGATAAAGGAATTGACGCTCTTTGCTGTTTCTTCGGTACGGTATACGCCGGCTGTTTTTACACACTGGCTGACCCTCACCTGCCCGATGAACGACTGGCAAAAGTTCAGAGCATACTTAAATCCAATATCGTTCTTACAAATGAAAAATATTACGAAAAGGCAAAAACAATATATCCCTCACTTAAGATATTCAAGACAGAAGATATGCTGCTTTCTGAAACTGACACTGAAAAGCTTTCAAAAATTCGCAGCGAAGTTGTTGACACAATGCCGCTTTACATAAACTTCACTTCAGGCTCTTCCGGAGTTCCGAAAGGAGTTGCGGTAGGCCACAGAAGCGTAATTGATTTCATCGACATATTTTGCAAAACTTTCGATATTACGGAAAGCGACGTCATAGGCAATCAGGCACCGTTTGATTTTGACGTATCGGTAAAAGACATTTACTCTTCAATAAAATCCGGCTCCACACTGGTAATAATTCCAAGAGAGTATTTTTCTCAGCCAACACAGCTGATGGATTTTATAGTTGACCAAAATATCACAACGATGATATGGGCTGTGTCGGCTTTAAGCCTTATAAATACATTTCATATTCTTGATTACAAAACGCCTCAGTCAGTAACAAAGATACTTTTCAGCGGCGAAGTAATGCAGGTAAAACACCTCAAAGACTGGCAAAAACATTTGCCCAACGCAATGTTTGTAAATCTTTACGGACCAACAGAAATAACCTGCAACTGCACTTACCACATTATTGATAACAAAAGAGATTACGAAAGCGGCCTGCCGATAGGAAAAGCATTTGACAACGAGAAAGTAATGTTGCTTGATCAGGACAACAAAGAGATAAAAGAACCGAACACGGTGGGCGAAATATGCGTCGGCGGTTCAGCGCTGGCGCTGGGCTATTACAACAACCCGGAGCAGACAGCTAAAGCATTCGTTCAAAATCCGCTTTCACCTTATTATCTTGACCTGATGTACAGAACAGGCGATCTGGCAAAGTTAAATGAAAACGGCGAACTGGTTTTCTGCGGACGAAAAGACTTCCAGATAAAATACATGGGTCACCGAGTAGAACTGGAAGAAATCGAAAAAGAGATAATGAAAATAGAAGAGATAGAAAACAGCTGCTGTATTTTCGATAATAACAAAAAACGCCTTTACGCTTTTTACATCGGTGATATTGACAAGAAAGAACTTCACAAAAAGCTTAAAGAAAAACTTCCGCTTTACATGATTCCAAACGCCCTCAGACAGATTGAGGAAATGCCGCTTACAAAGAACGGCAAAACTGACCGCAAGGCACTTGCAGGAGGTATACGATGAAAAATAATCAGATTGAGAGGATACTGCAAGATTATCCTACTCCCCTTTATGTTTTTGATATCAACATTCTAAAAAACAGGGTCGCTTATCTCAGGAGCAGACTGCCAAAGGGTGTTTCTCTCTGCTACGCGATAAAAGCAAATACATTTGTTGTAAACGACCTTTATCCTAAAATTGAAAAACTCGAGGTATGCTCGCCGGGCGAAATGATGCTTTGTCTGGAAAACGGCGTTGATTTAAGCAAAGTCGTTGTTTCAGGAGTATACAAAACGAGAGATTTTATTGAAAAAATAGTTGAGGAGCACAGCGGCGTAAACTGCTTTACGGTTGAATCTATTCAGCAGTACGAAATGCTTACTGATTTTGCAAAAAAATATTCGAAAAAAATCAGTCTTCTGCTGAGACTTACAAGCGGCAATCAGTTCGGTCTTGACGAAGAAGAAATAAAAAAAATCGTCAGCACTTATGACAAAGACGCTGTTCAGATAAACGGAATTCAGTATTTCTCAGGCACCCAAAAAACCTCTCTCAAAAGAATTAAAAAGGAATTGGATTACGCAGACGCTTTTCTTTCTGAACTGGAACAAAACTATGGTTTCAAATCTGACGAGTTTGAATACGGCCCGGGCTTTCCCGTCGCTTATTTTGACACGGACAAATTTAACGAAGAGGAATATCTCGCCGAATTCTCCGATTTGCTTTCCTCAATGAATTACAAAGCAAAGATAACCCTTGAGATAGGCAGAAGCCTTGTGGCGGACTGCGGAAACTACATTACAAAAGTAGTTGACCTTAAATCAAACAAGGGTCAAAACTACGCAATAGTTGACGGAGGAATGAACCACATTACATATTTCGGCCAGTCAATGGCGATGAAACATCCCTTCCACAAACTTTATCCGGAAAGAGCAGACGGCGACGTTCTTAACTGGAATATCTGCGGTTCCCTTTGCACCGTCAACGACATACTTATGAAAAACACACCCATGAGCGATTTAAAAATCGGAGACGCAATCGTCTTTGAAAAAACAGGCGCTTACTGCATGACGGAAGGCATCTCGCTGTTTTTGAGCAGAGATCTCCCCCAAATTCTTCTGATTGATGAAAACGAAAATATCATTTCAGCAAGAGAAGCAGTTGAGACATACAAAATTAACAACGTTAAGTAAAAATTTTAAAAAAAGAAAGGAATTTTATCATGGAAAGACTTATTGAAATTTTAGAGGACATTCAGCCGGAAGTAGACTACAACACCTGCACAGATTTGATCGACGGTCATTATCTCGACTCCCTTTCAATCATTTCGCTGGTTGCGGAAATTGAAGATGAGTTTGATATTATTGTTCCGTCAGTTGAAATCATCCCTGACAACTTCAATTCAGCTCAGCAGCTCATGCTAATGATAAACAGACTTAAAGAGGCTTAATATGGGTATCTCATCATATTGCTCCGTCGGATACCTCGGCATATTTCTGCCGATTGTTGTTATCCTGTACAGCATAACGCCTAAAAAATACAGGTGGGCGCCGCTGCTTATTGCATCTTATGTATTTTTCTGGCTTATCAGCGGTCCCCTGGTGGTATACCTTATTTTCACCACCGTATGTATTTATCTTACGGGATTGTGGCTGGCAGGCAGCAAAGCAAAATGCGACGCGATAACATGCGGCCAAAGCGTATCCGACAGAAAAAAGACAGCAAACCTATTTATAAAAAAACAAAAAGCGGTACTTACACTTGTAATAGTAGTTCACGTTTTGCTGCTGGCGGTACTGAAGTATTCAAAATTCTTCGCGGGTAATATCAACGGGGTTCTTGCTCTTATGGACTCTCCCCTTTCTCTCTCCGTTCCGAAAATTGCCGCCCCCATCGGCATTTCGTTTTATTCGCTTCAGGCAATTTCCTACATATGCGATGTTTACAGAAACAAAATACCGGCAGACAGAAATTTTGCAAGAGTAGCGCTATTCATGAGTTTCTTTCCCCAGATTATGGAAGGACCGATATGCCGCTATTCTGATACCGCCCAGCAGCTTTACCGCGGCGACAGCATCAAATTTGAAAATCTGACTTTCGGAATTCAGCGTATCCTCTTTGGACTGCTGAAAAAAATCGTTATTGCCGACAGACTAAACGCTTTTGTAGAAACGACATTCGGACACTACGGCGAATACAGCGGCACCGTATCCGCAATAGCGGCAATAGCTTTTACTCTCCAGCTCTACATGGAATTCTCAGGCACAATGGATATGGTAATCGGAAGCGCCCAGATATTCTCTGTAAAAATGCCGGAGAATTTCAGACAGCCGTTCTTCTCAAAAACCATATCTGAATTCTGGCAGAGATGGCACATCACTCTCGGCACATGGTTTAAGGACTATATTTACTACCCCGTTTCCATGTCGCCGTTTTCAAAGAAGCTAACCAAGAAATCAAGAAAAAAGCTCGGCCATTTTTACGGCCCGATGCTTGTCAGCACCATCGCGCTGTTCTGCGTATGGTTTTGCAACGGAATGTGGCACGGCTCAGGCTGGAGATACATTTTCTTCGGAATGTACCACTTTGTGCTTATCACCTGCGGCAATCTTATTAAACCTGCAGTTAAGACAATCAACGGAAAACTGGGCGTAAGCCCGTCATCCCCAGCCTACAAAGGAATGCAGATATTCAGAACATCTATTCTGGTATGCATCGGCGAACTGTTCTTCAGAGCAAACGGTCTCAGAGCAGGATTTGCAATGTCAAAGCTGATTGTCACCGACTTTTCATTTGAGACATTCACAGACGGAACGCTCCTCAAATTAGGGCTTGACATTCAGGACTACGTTATCATTCTTGTAACCACTGCAATCGTATTTACCATCAGTGTTATCAGCGAAAAAGGAAAAGACCCCAGAGTTCTTTTAGCCCAAAAGAAGCTGCCTGTAAGATGGATAATAATATTTGCACTTATTTTCTGGATCATCATTTTCGGCGCTTACGGCTCAGGCTACGTTCCCGTTGACCCGATTTACGCAGATTTTTAGGAGGATATTTATGAGCAATGCAATTAAAAAAATATCAGCTTCAGTAGCGTTTTTACTGATTTTTGTTATTCTTCTGCTTGTATCCTCTTACGTGTTCATGCCGAAAAACAACTTAAAGGAATTCGGAATGGACGACACAGCGGCAAACGGTATTCTCGGAGAAAAAAGCGACACGATAGACGTGCTCGTTCTCGGTGACAGCGAAGCGTATTCCTCAATTACTCCGATGCAGATATGGAATGATTACGGCTACACAACATACGTCTGCGCAACCAGCGCGCAGTATCTATCATATTCGGAAAATCTGCTCAAACAGGCATTCAGAAAGCAGAAGCCGAAACTTGTTATTCTTGAGACAAACGCTATTTACCGCGAAATGAAGTTTGAAAACTCAATAATGACTAAGGCTGAAAATTATTTCTCCGTGTTTAAATATCATGACAGATGGAAAAACATGAGCAGAAACGATTTTCTCGGCAAAGTTGAATACACCTGGACAGATGATTTTAAAGGCTATTATTACAATTCCAACACTGTAAAGTCAGACAATCTCAACTATATGAAACCTACTGACGAGGCTGAACAGATAATGCCGATAAACAAAAGTTATGTAAAAAACATGGCTGACTTTTGCAAAGAAAACGGCGCTGACTTTCTTCTTGTCAGCACCCCCAGCACAAAAAACTGGAATTACAAAAGACACAACGGAATTGAAAAACTTGCAAAAGAACTTAATCTAAATTATATCGACCTGAACACGGGCGATACAAAAGTCGATATCGACTGGTCAAAGGACACAAGGGACAAGGGCGACCACCTCAACCACTCAGGCGCTGTAAAGACTACGCGTTTTCTTGGCCAATACATAAAAAATAACTATTCTTTCCCCGACAAGCGTAAAAACGCTGAGTACAGCAAATGGAACGAAGCGCTTGAGCGTTATACAAAAAAAGTCGGCTAAGTCCCATGTCACAAAGAGGTTACCGAAAGGTAACCTCTTTATTCGTTGATATACAACTAAAATTAGTCCTCAAATACGATTATGTGTAAAATAAAATAAATAAAAGAATAAACTTTATAAAATATAATTAGAAACCATTGACAATTTTCGGCAAGTCAAATAAACTTTGATTATAAACGAACTATAGAAGTCGTCTATCCTATGACAAATTGATAATTGCAATAATCTCCATTATTGATTTTTCCGTTTGTACTTTCTTAATTAAATATTATGGAAATTTTGTGATGAATGCAGTATTTTTCGATAAGAAAATTATACTTACAAAATCCAGAAAAAATCGTTTTCATCAAAGAAAGGTGCCCTAAATGAAAAAGAAACATAAAATTGCTATCAGCGTTATTGTTAGCGTGGTTGTTGTTTGCTTGTTGGCAGCAACAATTACGGGGTTGATTTTTCATTTAAAAAAAGTTCAGGAAAATGATAAATTTCAAAATATAGTAGATAAGAGCGTTACATTGACGATAGGCTACGACAGAATACTAAGCGATAAAGAATACGATGATATTCAGGCTTATGTCTACATACCAAACATACCTGACGGCTACGACAAGGCAGTTAAGCTGACATTGAAAATGCAGAACAATTCCAACTGTAACTTGTATGGCTTTTTTACCTCTGTCGATAATGGAAATATATATATGGTTTCAGAATGCATGGATATAGAACCTACATTTAGAGTTGAAGTAAACAGTGAAATTGAAGTAAGCGCATATGCGTATATAAACAATGACCTTAAAACTGAACAAGATATAAAAAACGCACTAAAAAACACATATTTTACTTATGAAATTCTTATTGATAATTCTGATAAGCCAATAGAACCCCACGAGGTGACAATCAAAGCAATTTGGCAGGACGAAACAGAAAAAGTTAACAAATAAATATTTCTCTTACTGAAAAAGATCATCGGCAAACAAGCAACCTTTTTTATTTTAAAAGATAGCAATATAAAATTCAGCTTAAAATTTTTGTATTTATCAATAGATATTCTAAATGTAAATGGGAGGTAAAATCGCAATGACAACAATCTATTTTGGGCGTCATTATTTGCTTTTCTTGCAATAATTGTAATCTTCATAGTTGAAGAAATAATCTGTTACTTGATTATAAAAAAACGCGGCGAACTTGAAAATTACAGGGAATACAAATCTAAGCGAAATAAATTATATTTATATTCGACTAATGGTTTAAAATGTTGATTGATTAATAAATTCATCATGACTAAATGATATTCCATTTCATTATAAGATAAACAACAATCAATATATCTTTTAATATTTGAAAAGAGCCATAATTGAATATCTTTTCTTTTATTTAATTTTCTTTTTAATTGAAAAACATCAAT